>LAZR01001586.1_pt1 | contig 14223 bp, 4 predicted proteins | sample 329461 | NCBI WGS metagenome assembly LAZR01 (sample SAMN03002196, study PRJNA259156) | marine sediment metagenome | biome: sea floor; feature: Hydrothermal impacted sediments; material: marine sediment; isolation source: Loki non-amplified sample from Loki's castle hydrothermal vent sediment ...
ACCAGATATTGGGGATGTCAATAAAATATTTGAATATGGGGATGATAGATATTTTATTTGCGAGCTTTCTAGAGATGTTAAAAAGTTAAAAATTATAAGAAATGTTCGAAATCTTCAATATGGATATAGAGGAAGAAAAATTATATTGAAGACATTACAATTAAAACTTGGAGATTTGATTGCCCGTTTAAAACCTATTTTCTCGCTGAAAGTTTAATTTTTCTCTCTTTCCTAAAAGAAGGTCTTTATTTCTTGAAAAACAAAAATAAAAACGCCAAAATTAGGGGAATTTATTATAATCTTTTAGTTTCTTCAAACCTAACTGGTCTAAAGTAGCAGTCATGCCAGTTTCGTGAAAATAATAATATTTTTCTTTTTTATACAATTCTAATATCTCTATTCGATTTTGGTAGCACTCAGGACACAACCACCAAGTCCTTGGTTCACGTACACTGGTACTAACTGGAGGATAATACATAAAATAGTAGACTTCTTCGTTAAAGAAAACTCTGTCTTTTTCAAAACTATTACAATCGAAGCATCTGCAAATAGAATAATCTAATACAGTAGAAATTCTATTCATTTTTTCATTTAATTTCTGAACACCTAACCAATTCCCTACCGAAGACTGAAGCTCAGCTTGATCCATCAGATGATGCCAATGTTCATCTAAAGCATTGTAAAAAAGCTTCCTTAAGTTAGCACGGATCCTTCTTAAGGCTTGAGACTTAATTTTAATAGACCTTCCAGATTTCATAATAGACACTTAAAAGATTTAAAGAAAGATTTATAAGGGGGCTAAAAGAAAAAAAGTAAGATATTAATTTAAAGATAATGACTATCCAAGATAAATAAATTGATTTTATTGAGGTCCTATATTTAAGTATGGCATAAAACTCAGTGGTGGTGGATTCACTACTTGAGGAGAGTTTAGCCATTGAATTCCGTGTAAACTGACTTGATATTTCCTCCAGTAATAATCTCTTGTTGAACGGGGACGATAATATATAGAATTTCCATCAAGCCACTCAGGATTAGGCTGATCTCTTAAAAACGATTCTTTTGCTTTTTCGGAAATTTCCATATAATATATTGATTGAGCATTATGTACCACTGGTCCTCCCAAAAATCGTTGTGCTCTAGCAGGTCTCATAATTACATTAGTAGATTGATCAATATATAGTAAATATTTATCTGCAGTCTTTGATTTATCATAATCCATATGATGTCTTGAGGGACTAACAACCGGCCTTCCTGTAATACCATCTAGTCCATATGTTTGGAGCCTTAATCTTTGAGTCTGTTGGGTGTTACCAACAAATCCTGCTCCATACAAACGTGGGCGTATATCAGATTGGATGGGCAATCCCATTGCTAATAATTGTGATAGGTGTTGCTCATATTTATTTAGGACGTCAAACGCCCTAGACTTAGCATGTGCATCTCTAATTAAACTTTCAATAGTTTCACCTGACCTTACTAAGTACCTGTTGGCTACTGTTGTTCGGTAGTGTATTGCCTCCCATATAAATTTTTTATCGTTTCTCCGAAGGGATTGGGATAAAATTTTTCCTAATCGCTCAGGCGTGAAATATTTCATAGAGGTGAAAGTTAATCCATCTTTCGGAAGTAAATCAGGACGAAATTCCATAAGGATATCTGCTAAACCCTTATACAGTTTATATTCCGCAGTAACCATTGGAATATGGCCATATTGAGCCATCCATGACTCGATATCAAATACAGCATTCTCAATTTTTTTAATATCTAAATTTGGAAACCTATGCTCAATTTTATAATTTATCTATCTGCAATTCAAATGGACCTGTTGTTTGTCCGTAGTATTTGAACCTTACATAGTTACTTGAATTAATAAAATCGGGATTTAATAGAAAAGAATCCTTGTTGAACGTATTGTAGTTGTTAACACTTTCAATGTTGTACCAGCTTAAACTTGTCCAATTCCAGATATCTAAGTTAATATTGGCAGACACATTTGTTTTATGCGAGTATAAAATCTCGAAGGCTTCATTCGCCTGTTTATCTATTTGAGCGTTTATGTAATAAGTATCGAACACTTCGTAATATACTTGCACCTCAAAAGCAAGTATTATATTACCACTTGGGATTCCTGAAGCACTACTAATAAACCTAACTTGCATATTGTTTGCATCAGTTTGATCTCCGGATAAACCCGTCCAAATATATTCTCTTGTATTACCTGAGTCTGATATAAGCGTTTTCCACCCTTGGTATGCACCGTCAAAATAAAGATCGATTGATGCATGACTTGAGCCAACTGTGAAATATTTAACCCTGACTTTTACTTGAGAAATTGTTCCACCATTAATGTTGATTGAATCTATCCCATATCGTTCATATAGATTACTAGTGGTAGATTCTGAAACACCCTCTCCGTCAGGGTTATCAGGATCATCATCTAGATTGAGATAATGATCTCCTGCAGCCGGCCAAGCCCATTGTGCCTCGATGTCAGAGATAGGACTTACAGCAGAACTCCATATATAACCAGGCGTCCCTATAATTTTAGAATAGTTTCCGTCGATAGTTTCTAAGTTTCCATATTTTGTAAAAGCGCCTTCTTCGAGTTCAAATTCTTCATGTTTTATTGTCGGATTGGGGCCCAAAACTATGGGATGGCTTGAAATCTGCAATCTATCTATTTGTAGTTCAAAAGGTGTTGCAGACTGGCTGGAATACAAGAATCTTACATAATCACTTGAATTGATAAAATCGGGATTTAATAGAAAAGAATCCCCGTCGAATGTATTGTAGTTGTTAACACTTTCAATGTTGTACCAACTGGAGCTTATCCAATTCCAAATATCTAAATCAATATTTGTAGATATATTTGATTTATGAGAATATAGTAATTCAATGGAATCAGTAATTTGCTTATCTACTTGAAGGTCTAAAAGATAATCTGAGACTTCATAATATACTTGTGCTTCTATAGCATGAATTACGTTTAGCTGAACCATACCTGCAACATCACTTTTAAATCTAACTTGCATGTTATTGACATCAGTTTGATCTCCATTTAAACCTGTCCAAACATATTCACGCGGATTTGTAAAATCTGATATGATGTCTTTCCATCCTTGATACGCTCCATCGAAATAAAGATTAACTTGTGGTGTACCACCGCTAGCTCTACCCGCTATCATTGTAAATTTTACTTGAGTCACTACTCCTGATCCGATATCAATATTCTCGAAACCGTATCTTTCATATAATCCGCTAGAACCTGTGCCTACAGCATAAGCATCTATATTGTAAGGATCCTCATCTACATGTAAGTGATGGGGAGTCCCATCCATGACTGTCCATTCTTGTTCAAGGCTTGAGTCAGGCTTGGCTGACGAACTCCATTCACTTAATCTAGAACCTTTAATAATAGAATAATTACCATTAATAGCATCTAAGTCTCCATATTTCGTGAAAGCTCCATTTTTTAGAGTAACATCATTTGATTGCGAAATCGTGGTATTGTAATATGGATTATCAGGATTGTATCTTGTATAATTATTGTCCAATGAATCAAAAGTCCCATTCTGAACTAAAGTCCCGTTTATAATAGCAAAATCATCAGTAGAAGCAATAAATTTAAGATTGTCAAACCTTAAAGCCGACCCTCCAACCTTTCCATTTGTCCACGTTTCCCGTCCTATTAGAGATCCATCGTTATTCCCCACAGCGTCGTAGATGATCACTCCGTTGCCTTCGTCAAACCTCCACCACGTAGATTCGCTTATCCCTTCCATATCATAGAAATCTTTCTCGATTTTTAGATCGTTCACAGTTATTTGAGTATCAATACCTAAAGACATTGTAATAGGAATCTTCATCTCGATTTCCTGAGACCTTAAATCAGAAGCCTTAATTGTTATAATCTGGGTATCTACTGTCTGATTTTCGAAATCAAAATCAAGAATATCGAATTCTATATAGCTATCAAAATAGAGACTTTCTGCTTCAACATCATGCCTTTCAAAATTGTAAAGTGAATTACCTACTGTAAGGTTTAAAACCATTAAGTCCTGTGCAAGAGGGAAGATTTTAAAATAGAATGACTCAAACACATTGTAAATTTGATCAAATGCATAATTTTCAATATAAAGGTCGGTGAAGAAATTTTGGTCGTTCACAAAAGAAAATTCTAAAACATTAGAGGCGGTCCCTCTACTGTCGTACCCTGTTATCCTCAATAAAACATCACCATCAGGAACATATTTTATTTGCCAATTTAATGCGTCATTTGCACTATAAACATGAGAATCGTCTCTGAAACCCTTACCGTAACTATAGGAGACCTTATATGTGGCGAAATCTGTGTCTGAAGACGATATTGATCCATTGATTAACCCATTAAAGCCAACCGGGGTAATCCAAGTACCTCCTGCTTGCTGTATCTGATATAAAAGATCATCTGGATTGTTACTAACGCTAATTGTTGGACCATCTAAATCAAGAGTGATATTTTCTTTAGTAAAGCTGTTATTTACGATTCCAAAGAGAGAATAAGTCATTTGAAGTTCGACAAGAAGATGGAATACTGTTGTACTTGACCATGGAAGGTTGATGAATGGGGCTGAAAATGGAGAATAAGTTGCATTATTGAGTAAAGTCCAATTGTTTTCGCCTTGTTTTTGAGCCCAGAATTTGGCATAATTGATACGACTTTCAATGGAATTTGATAAGATTAATGTTGCACTATCTTTTGTGCCTATTGTATCATTATTGATGATATTAATCGCATTTTCGAAGTGATTAACTATGGTTCTATTAATGAATGTATTCCAAGTGATTGTCGGTCCACCGTTAAACGCTTCGGAAATAATATACCACGTGCCATTAGGAATCTCATCGGTAGATATAAAATGATCAAAAACTTGTTGTGGGTTGCTATAATCAATAATCTTAGTCCAATTTTCTTTATTCTGTTGTGTAGGAACCTCGTCATTAAAGTAGTAGGTGACCTTCGTGAGGGGCAAATTGTCATTATTGGTGGTTGATATTTTAATAGTTCCACTAACAGGTTCCAGATCAAATATAGGATCCCACCCATTATTAGTTAAATCAAACGCAGTTGCATTGATATCGGGTGGTGAGTTAATAATAGTTATATTTGAAATACTAAGATTACCTTGAAATCCTTTATTATCTTGAAAGACGACAAGTAATTTATAAATGGAGTCATCTACTAATTCAGTCGTGTTAAAATCAAAATTGAAATACGAGTAGTCGTCCTGAAAAGTAAATTGTGTAACGTTAGTGATAAGGTCATAGCCATCATAAGGTCCTAAGTTCTTATAATTGTAGTAGAGCGCAGCCCATTCATAATCATTTCCTATTGCTCTCGCATCTATATTTTTAACTCCTGAAATGATATCATAAGGCGCTATATTAATTAATTCAGGTAAGATTTCTCCCATTATGAACTCCAGCTTTAAGGAGTCCAGAAGAATACCCCACTGGCTTCTAAAAGTTTTTTCGGTGCTTACATAAAAGGTATCTAAAAATTCAGCAGTAAATTTAAGATAAATATATTCTGTATTAGTGACGATATTTTGCCCGTAAATATAAATTTTTAATGGGGAATCCATATAATAATATTTTTCCCCAAGAGAGTTTACAGAGGAATTGAAATCAGCAATATCAAAATCTTGCATTCTAATTATCGTATTAGAATATTTAGACAAAATTTTGCTATTATATTGATTATATACTTCTAACTTTAGTTTCAGAAGCTCATCCTTAAATTCTGAGAAAGTTTTATCTAGATCTGTACCCTCTTGATAGTTAAAGAAAGGATAGAGCTCCAAAATAGCACGTAATTGGTAATCGGAAGTCTCATTTGAATACAGGTTTGGAGAAATTAGACCGACTTCACCCATTAATTGCGGTCCGTCTATCATCATTCCATTAAACGTGTCATTATATCCCATACAATCGGTTATATGAAGATTAATAAGGTTTAAGTAGTCTGCGGGGTTTATGTAAGCAATATCTCTCTGGTTAACAGGTAAGTAATAACGATTATTTCCGTTTGATCCCGAAGGATAAAATCCGTTACTAAATGAAGAAAGTACAATAAAGTCATCTCTCCCATTAATTGTTAAATCGTCATCTGAGATTAAGTTTAAATAAGCTTGTTTACTCAATTTTTCGAAGCTTGTAATAGATTCGTTTAAAAGAGACAGATCCTGCTCCTGAATAGAACCGTTATTCCAGCTCACTGTTAGCCCAAGTTCGTTAAATCGTAAATTAATACCATTTTGAGCATTATAATCGTTCAAATCAAAAGTTTTTACTTTAAACTGCAAAATAATATAAACTTCGCTATAATCGATGCTTGCCGATTGTAACGCGGTAAATAATTGTTGTTTTTCAGCAATGGATAATTCAAAATAGTCTTCTTTATCGTAGATATCTACAGTATAATCGTTTAAGTTAAGAGAATAATAAAGTTTACCGAAATTTTTTGTCCAATAAGATTCTAATTGAAGGTCTACGAGTTGATATCCGGTCCATGAGTCGTAGATTATCTCATCAGAGATAGTTAAATCTGGATCCGCATTATTTTCGACCATAATCATCAGTTGAGCCTCTAAATCAGAAGAAGGCGGAATTAATAACTGTTGGATGGGGTCGTAAAGAAGGCTAAATGCGTCGAAATCTACAAGAAATTCTACAATGTTATCATTAGAATTTAAATTGAGATTTTCATCTGTGGAGAAGGCAAATTTTTCTAACCCTATCTTGTTTAATAATAAAAATTCGCTTTTAGCATAAGAACTGGAACCATCAGATTTTGTTATGACGCCAAAAGTATTGTCGGTACTGTTAATGGGGATCATTTTGAACGAAACATCGACATTATCAATCCCGAGTTGATACCGGTCTAAGTCATATGAAGAATTGAGAGACCAATCATCTTTTATAAGATTAAATCGGAGGTTAAAATCTTCTGTAAAGTTAATAGGGTACGGAAATTTGAGTTCGAATGGATAAATTTTGGATTGAACTTTTATATCGGTTCCATTAATCTCTGAAAAGGTTAGGGAACTAAAAGATAAATCGTAATAATACCGGAGATAATCAGGATAGTATATCGCAAGGATATTTTCTATCCACGTACCTAATTCTTGGGAGTTCCAGCCAGAGTCCAATAAAATATATTGAGTTGAATTTTCTTCTAAAGAAACTATGAATCTCACTTGATCTTCAGATTCGAGCAAAGTATTTTCAAAAAAGCTTAGATCTAAATCAAAATAAATGCTCATGTTAGCGGTAAACATATCTTGATTGTATACACGCGGAAGGAAATCGGCACTTAAGGTGCTAAATGAGTTTAAATCGGCTCGATGAGATGAGGTAAATTCTACCTCCCAATCATCAGAACTGTTTGATGTGAAAGCCCAAAAGAGTCCATTACTCCAGTAACTATCTGCATTCCTCTCTTGTGTACTATCGCTACTTTTCACGTAAAATGGTCCAAGAATTTCATTTCTAATTAAGTCTACATACATATATTGTATTTTCCATTTCTGGGATTCACCTACTTTCTTATAATTCGACTCGTATGCTATAAATAATGTAGAATTATATGCCAGATTGAGAATTGGATTAAGAAGTTTATAATATTCGTAATCATTATAGTTAACAGAGTCAGATATAATTTGGTCAATAGTGAACTGACCGCTACTGCTATTATATTTAGTGAGTTTGAAAGCTAATTCCGAAGCTGAACTGTTGAGTTCAGTGGAATAAATAATATTAAGTAGATTCTCATAGTCATATTTGATATCAGCTTGCCGTGAAATATTATTATCGTTTACACTATTAGAAATAAGAATATCTCCTTGAAACATAAATGTCTCGTCTGAAACGTCTAAAAATATTTCTCTATGGGTATTATTTAAATATCTTTCATAAATAAGGGCTATTTCATTGTTGATATTGGAAGTTGTAACTGTGAGATTTAGCGGTAAATTATAATCTTCTACTGTATATTTAACATAAAAATAAGAATCTGAGGGAAGTTCATTGTTAAATGTAATATTGAGATCATTTGTTCCCCATGTACCTATTATCGAGTAGTTATCTCTACTTAATCTCTGACCGTCCCTTTCTATTACATAGACATTAAGCAAATCAGGGCTATAATATACATCCTTAACTTTCTTTACAAGTGACACATCATCAATGATGAACGAGTCTAAATTATATTCTAAAGTACCGCTTTCAAAAATCTCGTCTGCAAAATAATATGTGCGTGGGTCGTAAAGATCATGGAATTGTAGATCGTCTGGTAATAAGATTTTGTTTTGATCGAATAAAATTGAGGCGTTCCCGAATTTTCTTACAAATTCAGATTCTGAATTAAATATTGGTATTTGTTGGTTTAAATAGTCTACAACCGAGAGAGAGGTAAGTTCGAACACTCGCTTAAGATTAGTTTGATCAAAGTTTATTAAAATTTCGGTAGAGTCTTCTAATAGTGCTGATGTGTTGTAACTTAAAGAAGAAATTATTTGTGGGGATTCTAAGTTTGGATTGAAACTAATTGCATTCTCTGATGGTGGAACTGTCCAACTATAGTTTAACCTAAATAAATCTAAATAAAGCTTGAAATCAGTAGAATTTTCTCCATAAAGTTTAGCAATAACCTCAAAATCTTGATTGTAATAAACCGAACTGGAAATTGTGTAACTTCCACTGAAAAAGTCAGTATACACGCCACTATCAATTATATCGTATTGTTGTGTGTTGTAATTAAATATGCTTAGGTCGATAGATTGGCTTATATTTGTTTTAAAGCCGTAATATAAATTAACCGTATCTAAAGCGAACTCAGAAGGTTTGTTGCTCATATTGAAGATAGAAGTAAATGTTAAGTTGTTCACCGCGGGAAAATATTTAAAAGTTTGATTATATACTTTTATTTGGTCGATCTTCCCTGTAAAAGCTGAATAATTTCCTAATTCTGCTCCAATAGTAAGATTTCCTCCATTAATTAAATTTCCACCTCCTTGCCATGGTTCAGCAGGACCAGAATCAGCATTATAATACAATATTCCTCCAATGTTTACGTCTACATCTGAATTGTTATAAAAAACAATTATTCGTGTCCAGTCATCCAGAGGAACAGATCCTGATACACCATAGATTGCAGAAGTTTCGACTGTGCTGGTATTTATGTATAACATTATTTTGTTATTCTCATCTATACCGATTTCAATGCTAGTGTTTTTTGAGAAAAAAGTATTTTTAATCCCGTTAAGACTCTGATTAGATGATAACGAAGTAGGATATAACCATAAAGATATTATAAACTCATTCACAAGAAATTGGTCCAAGATATCCCCAAACAAAATATAGTCGTAGTACTTGTAATTTGGATCACCGTAGATGGTCACATTATATTCTATCCGGAGTTGATTGATGTCTAGAGTAAATTCTGAAGTGTCTGTGCCATTAAACTTAACCTTAACTCTGTTATCAGAACTGTTATAATAATTATCTCCTAATGCTAGGATATTGGTGCTTGCAGAGAAATCCTCATAGGAAGTGCTCGCCCAATTATAAACATAGAAATTAATTGCAGTGCTGTTTACATAACTCCAATTGAGATATTCCATCGATGTGACAGTTTCGCTTGGTTTCCACTCTATTTCAGTGTCTAAATCATATGAATTTGAACCTCCGGTGGTATAATTATATGTGACATAAATGCTCAATTTAACGTCATCTGTAGTTGCAGTACCGAAATTTGTATCAGGAGTTGGATATGCATTAGAATTATAAGCTCTTTGATCCGCGGATCCTACATCTCCATACATATCAATTTTGGTTCCATAAATGAGCCCTATCCAATAATCACCATCAGGTAAATCCACTGTTGGGGTAAAAGAAAAATCGTACCATTGTAGTGAGCTCGTAATGAAGACTACATTTGAAACATTCATCAGTGTGTCGGGAACTCCAGCAAGAGTCACGTTGTAGATAACCGCTCTTGCGACCTTCGGATCTTTTGCTCCGCCACCGAGTTTTGCGTAAGCAGATATCTTGATAATTTCCCCGTCTTGTAACAATGTGAAGATTGATCCTTGTTTGTTATCTTTTCCCATCCCATATTTAGTCGCACCGGCAACTGGGTTACCGAACGTATCTGTTACCTCTCCACCTCCCCCTGCAGTAAATTCTGAAGTGAGATTAGTGTAAGCACTATCGATATTTTCTAAATCACCATAAGAAGTAGTACTTCCTTTCGTAAAGCTAAAATTATTTGAAGTGGGCATGGAAAACTGCGTGACGTTAACATCAAGAGTAGGAAGTAATCCGATACCGTCAAAATCCAGAGCAGAGTTATTAAGTCCCGTAGTCCAAGTAGAATTGCCTTTTAATAAGCCCTCAAGATTACTCATCTCATCAAATGTGGATGACCCTGAATTTTCATCAAATAGGGATAGAAATTGGAGCGCTGAAGCTCCAGTGTTAGTAATACTAGGGAAAAAAGTAGTATAATCAAAGTCTTGGTCTTGTAAATCACCTAACCAATCTGAAACTGCACTTAATAGGGAAAAATCAGTTGGTTGATCAGGAACATTTGAAGATGATGCAATAGTTCCTTCCACTGTATAATCATTAATAAGGAATGGGGTTGAAAAACTTGAAGGAAAATAAGTAGAACTTAACTGAGAATAATAAATATTTTTACTAATATCGTTTAGATCTTCATTATCTCTTACTCCTTGAGTAAGGGTCGTATAGGTTACGTTTTCATAGGAGATGTGAACCATACATTCAGTATGAATTAGCCTTCCATTTTCATTATATACATTTCCTAAAGGTGTTAATGCGATATCAGGAGCCATCATGGCTGTTTTATCTAAGTTAAATGAGTCATAAGTGGTTACATTCATAACTTCTTTCAGTGTAAAATCATCTAAGCTAATCCTCCCATACAATATATTCCATTCAGTCTCTCCCTGGGGATTGGTGTCTCGATTTCTCTGTTGCCATGTTAAATATAAATCGGTACTACTGAGAGCAATCGAAGGTGAGAGTTGGTAAATTGCATCATCTCCTGGATCATAGATCCGTTGCGGGGAGCTAAATATCCCGTCTGGCCTCAACCCATATGTCATGTAGATTTTCCACATGTCATCTTGGGAATATCTTGCTGCAAACACGATAATAATATATTTATCATTGGAAATAATCTTCGGAACAACAAACCTTTGACGAATGTTAAAAAGTGAATCATCAGTATCATTTACACTAGTAAACTCATCTTTAATAACGCTCTGATATATGCTTGAAACATTAATAGGGGGATTGGTTCCTAACAAATCAAATACTGCCATCCCGTCGCCATTAATCTCTCTCCATGTGGGTCCAAGATTAATATCTTCGCGTTCATCAAAGATAGGAGTTGTACCGTCAGAAAATAATCCTGAATATGAAGCCCATGAAGAATCAAATCTATAATCTTGTGAAAATAAATTATTTGTGATAAGCCCTGGATAATTATTATATGTCAAGATGTCGCTTCCTAATGCAATCGGATTGTTTACATCCCAATATAAAGGTTCGCTAGATCCTAACGTAGGAGAACTAAATTGATTGAATCCGTCTTGAAAGCCAAATCCCCTATAATAGACAGGAGGGTAATGCACCTCAAGTGTCGCATGATCGAATTTTAATCGAATAATATCGGTAGCGCTTGGCTCAAAAGTAACCTCCGCTTGAAGTTTTATCTGGAATTGTTGACCTGCTTCAGTGAAATAATCGGTTAGATCCATATTTACAGTTTGCCAACCGTCATTAGTATTATAAAATCCTTGATAGTCGTACTGCTCATAAACAAGTGACCCGTCTCTATATATCTGAGATTTTAAATTAACTGTAACTGTATCATCTGGATTTCCAAAATCATCTAATTCATACACATACTGGAAATGCGCATAATCAGCTATGGTGCCTAAATAGCCAATAACTGGGCTTTCGATATAAGTGGTCAGATCATCACTTATATCAATATATATATAAGTTGGTGATCCTGAACTCGAACTATAACTTGGCGATTTTGTCCATTGTATCTCAGTTACATTAAATTCGGTATGGTAGTATAATTGTGTTGTGGTATTAAATTGATTAGTGTTATACTGGTTGAAATTGAGTCCAGAATATGTAAAATCAGGGCGATCTGGCCAAGAAGAGGTGTGGAGAAACTTATTCTGAGCGATTTCCGAGTCCTCAAAATGTGTAGTAGTTTTTAGATAAAGGGATTGTGCTCCATCATAAACTATTTTGCCTCTCTGATACTCTTTGTAGTGATTTCGAGTGAGTGTTTTAAAAAAGATAAGTCCATCACTTGCAGTTTGAAGATCGGTTACTTTCTTATAAACTGGTGCGTTTCCCTCTCTCTGAGTTAAATATAATTCGAAATTGCCTATTACAGGATTTCCTAAAGAATCTTCAGCGCGAGTTTTGAAAATGTTATCATAGCCTAAGATTCTATCATTATATAACGAATAGATACTCCCCCGTCGAGAAATTGTCATAAAATCTTGAGAATAATCTGGATTAAAGTGTATAGAATCTTTTACAATAGTTATATTATAAGTTCGAGTAGGAGACACGCTTGAAGAGAGAAAGCTCCCTCGTGCAATATAGAAAACATTTAAAATATATTCCCCCGGAAGTATAGGAACTTCGGAATTATCTAATGGTAACTGGAAAAATATATCCTTATTTGTGAAAGGTCCTCTAAACGTGTCGGAACTAAATACATGAGTTCTTGCTAATCTTTGAGATTCTTCATAAAGATCACCTTCTACTAAAACGTCTTTAGGTACTAATTCGGCATGAAAGATGATCTCTTTAGAGAGAGGGGCGGAAATCTGAAGTTTCAGGACTAATAACGAGTTAAATGTTATATCCTGGATATTCTCTAGATTTTCTTCATATTCTAAATCTTCAAAATTAAATCCGATTCCTTCTCTCCTAAAGCTCTGGTCTACTCTTCCAAAGAGAGGATTAGGCATATTTTCATCTGTTAAATAAAAATGAGTCCAGCCCAAAATCATTGCCGAGATTATACAAAAAAAACATACAAGCACACATTTCAATTTGAGTCTCTTATCATGTTTTAGATTCAATCTTTTTTTCTTTTCAGGTTTTGAATTAGGCATGAATATGATAAGCAAGCCCATATAAATCCCGAATGACGCTATTGAATCAAGAATGAGATTAAATACAATAAATTGGAAAAACCACACAATAAAAAAAATAATAGAGATGAAGGTGGAGATATTTATATAAGCCCTAGTTTTTGTAGTTTCGTTATCATTTTTTTCTATACACTCCCTAGTTTTTGTAGTTTCGGGAGTAAAGAGGTATATAAAAAGTAAGATAAAAAATGTCACAAGGATAGGAATGAAAATTCCTACTCCTAATAATTGACTATTAAACATGTAAAATGCTGATAGTGGACTTAACACAGAAATCATTGTAAGCAGTATGAGGGTTTTAGAGAGTTTTGATTTATTCTTTAAATCTGCAATGAAATATTTCACATTTTCTATAATACGAGCTGATTTTAACCTGTTCATTTTATATCTTACCTCTTTTAAATAGTGTAATAACTTTTTCAATTTCAGACACATAAAGGCCTTTCTTCTCGGGATGGAACCCTATTCTACGATAGAGAGACAAGAGCTGTGCCTTAGCTAAATAGAACCTTTGATTATTACTTTTATTATCTTTAAAAAATTGTAAAATAACTCCTTCAACTGAATAATTTTCTTGATATATTCTTGCTATAGAATCAATTTTTTCTCCTTGAATTTCTTTAATATTTGTGGTATTCTTCTCTACTACTGTCATTTCTTCACTCTTTGGAATTAATTTTACTATAAATAAACCTAAACCTTTTTAAAAGAAAAGAGTGCCGTTTTCAACGTGTTCACGCCCTCTACTCAGAGATCTTAAATCAGAGCTGGACCCCCCTTTCTTCTAAATGTTTGATTTTTGGGTTAACTTTGAGTAAGAAATTTTATTATTTAAATAGTTTGATTTTTAGATTGCATGGAAATTAGATTTTGTGTGCCTATTTTTTCTATTTTGGATTCATTTTTTGGGATTTCTGGTTTTTGTCGATTATTTTCTTTTTTTTCTTTTAAATAGACTTGG
>LAZR01001587.1_pt1 | contig 14209 bp, 16 predicted proteins | sample 329461 | NCBI WGS metagenome assembly LAZR01 (sample SAMN03002196, study PRJNA259156) | marine sediment metagenome | biome: sea floor; feature: Hydrothermal impacted sediments; material: marine sediment; isolation source: Loki non-amplified sample from Loki's castle hydrothermal vent sediment ...
ATGAAGTAGGGTGGGTAAATCAATAACACCGTTCAGCGCAATGACGGAAGCGGATGCCCGTGTTGCGAGTCCAGAGGGACCGATTGCTGACGCCTTCGGGCGGCTAAGGGTGTCTAATCCGCTCACTCTCTTTGACTCCAAGCAGACCAATGACGGAGGCCCTCTGTTTTGGGATGATGTCGAGAAATCAGGGGGTGGAACAGGTAGCACCTACAATACTGACCAAGCCTCCACGACTCTTACCGTTGGCAGTGAGATTGGCGTGAGGACTCGCCAGACCAAAATGCGCTTCAACTACCAGCCCGGAAAGAGCCAGCTAATAGTAATGACGGGCATACTGGGGACGGGAGCGACAGGCATAACCCAGCGCATTGGTATTGGTGATGATGACAATGGTCTATTCTTTGAGTGCATAGAGGGGACATTTAACGTCAACAGGCGTACTAACACTTCTGGTTCGCCCGTTAATAATAGAGTTGAGCGGCCCGATTTTAACATTGATACCCTTGATGGCAAGGGACCATCAAAGGTTACAATTAGCCTTAGCAAGACAAACATATTCTGGATAGACTTTGAATGGCTTTCTGTTGGACGGATACGATTTGGCTTTATGATTAACGGAAAGCTCATATATTTCCATGAAATGAACAATTCCAACGTCCTGACGCTAGCATATATGTCAACGCCCAACCTCCCCCTTCGCTACGAGATTGAGAATGACGGAAACGGGGCAGCAGCAGAATTGGTGGCTATCTGCGCTACCGTTATGAGTGAGGGTGGTCTTGAGCAGACCGGGACGTTGCAATATGAAAGCACAACGTCAAACAGGGCTGGTGCTGATACGCATATAAGTGCCACTACCGTTGATACACCCTATGCGGTCATTGGAATTAAACTCAAGGCTGGTTTCAAGGATGTAACAGTAATTCTTGTTTCGGTTGGTCTTTTAGCTGAGACAACCACCAACTTTGAATGGTTGGTTCTCTTTAATCCTACAGTTTCGGGGACATTTACATACGCAGATAAAACCAATTCTGCCGTACAGACGGCACTTGGTGCTACCGCCGACCCATCCACCAACGACATATCGGCCCTTGGGACAGTCATTGCTGGTGGCTATGTTCATTCAGCCGGAGGTGGTGGTAAGGGGGGGGAATTTTTTACTACTCTTGCAAACGCACTTAGCTTAGGTTCTACGGTTGCTGGAGTGCAAGATGCGATAGTTTTAGCGGTTCGGCCCCTGTCGGCGGATGGCGACATTCATGGTGGATTAGTTTGGAGAGAACTGTCTTAGATGGCTAGGCAAATATTTCTAGAAACCTTCGAAGATTTGTTCACCTTCATTGCCGAGCAGGGCAATATTGAAATTACAGTCTCGACTGAAAACCTCAATAAAGTCAAGACCTTAATCAATGTCGCTGACGATATTATAAACTCTGCTTTTGAGTGGTGGTACTTGCAAAAACAATTTAGGGTGAACCTTGAGCCACCCTATGAAACGGGAACCCTTACGACCACGGCGGAAGGGACGACCTTCGCCGGGAGCGGTACGGCTTGGTCAACTAACCTCCTCGCCAAAGCTAAAATCCAAGTTGTCGGGGATGCGGAAGTATACCCCGTTCAGTCTATGGACAGCGACACCGCGCTTACCCTTGGCGTTCCGGGTCAGACAATTACCTATAAGGGTGATGCCGCCTCTGGTGCGTCCTACAAGATATGGACGGACGTATATGCCCTACCTAGCGACTTCAAAGAGATGCTACAGCCCCATCAAGCCTTCTGGCCGTATTACCCACAACCTCTCGGAATAAGAGAGTTTCGTCGGATGCAGAGAGACTTCGCAACCGATGAGGGTAGGCCGGAGTTCTACACCCTGGAGAGTGATGAGGATGGGACTCAGAGCATCATCTTTATACCGTTCCCTGATGAGCTTTCGACTGTCGAAGGCGATTACGTTCAGATGACCACGCCAATGTCGGCTGATGGTGATAAGCCGCTAATACCGAGGGACTACAGGGACGCGATTGCTTGGAAGGCATTGCAGTTGCATTATCAAGGTGAACGCAATGACATGGAGCGGGCTCGATATTTCGAGGGCTTGTTTGGGGTGAGACGGGCGAGGATGTTGGGCGACCACAAGACCAGACAGCAAGAGGACTTGCCGATGATTCGCCCATCATTTCGTCGGTACGAACGGCGCAGTAGGCGTTCATCCAGGGTTTATGACTCCAACTGGAGTAGGCGCACATTAAGATGAAGCGCTACCTACTAACATTTCTTTTGGTTCTAGGGCTTGCCAGTCCGTCCCTGGCGGCGACTAAGTCCAAGCGGGCCATCTTCATCAATGCTACGGGAGGGCTAAACACCAACGCATCCACCTTGATGGTCCCCGATGAAGACCTCACCCATGCTACCAATATTGAATTTACGCTCCTTGGAATACGAGAGAAACGGCGTGGCTCTTCCAAGCTAAACTCTTTGCCAATCGTACAGGGCCATTCTGTAACGGGGCTCTTTGAGTGGGAGAAATCAACTGGAAGCAGGAATTTCTACATAGCATCAACTACTGGGATAATACATCAAGACGTTTCGGGTGTGTTTACAGAGAGAGCTGCTGGTTTTTCCACCAATGCCAACCGTCGTTGGACCTGGGCCAACTGGCTCGGAACGCGGCTTGTGGGATGCAATGGTGATACATTTGCCCAGACCACCACGGACGGGTCTGCTTGGACAACTCTCACAACGACGCCCGCGACATGCTTGGTTCCCATCGCCCACAGGCGACGGTTGTTTATCCTTGAAGCTAACTCCTCTATTGTTTATTACTCTGTCCTCAATGACCCGACTGACTTCGCAGGAAGTGGTAGCGGGTCGTTCCAGATTGCATCTACGGAGGGTGGTTTTCTAACGGGTGCCGCTTCGCACCTTGGCGTCCTTGTAATATTCAAAGAACGCTCTATTCATATTCTTTATGGCGACTCTCCAACGTCAACCGACCCCGACCCATTTGTATTGAAGCCCCTTGTTATTGGGGTCGGGGCTGTGTCGCACAACTCAATTCAGACGGTCACGGGGCCGGAAGGGACCGACCTTCTTTTTGCCTCAAAGGATGGAATCGTTTCACTAAAGAACATCCAAGAGTTTGGTGACTTCAGGCCGTCATTGATTACCGAGAAAATCAAGCCAGACTTTCGTGGCCTCAGTAGCTCAAGACTGAAGCTATCGAGTGCGGCGTTCTACCCCCGCAAGGGCCAGTATTATTTCGCCGCCGCAAAGTCCGGCTCATCCGAAAACGATATAATACTCAAATACACCATTCTTAATAAAGCGTGGTCAATTGTCCATAGCTCCAATGCCCATAATATTCTTGGAGTCAAGAGGGATTCGGCCACAGAAGACCTCATTGTTTACAGCGGTGATGATGATGGTTATGTCTGGCAGTTGGACGACAACTCATTCAATGATGACGGTGTGGCATTTGAGGCTTCTTATAGCACACCTTGGTTGGACATGGGTCGGCCTTCGATTAGAAAGTCTTTTGGGCCGAAGCTACTCATCTTTCACGAAGCGGTTGGCGATTACGATTTGACTGTTTCGTGGTCTATTGATTTTGCAACGCCAACCTCAGCGACAATAAACATGAAAGGTGGCTGTACTGCTTTAGGTAGCTTTATATTGGGGCAGGACCGCCTGTGTGTATCGCAAGACATTACCACAACCGTGGTTCCTGTTTCAATTCGTGGTGACGGCTATTGGATTAAGTTTGATTTCGCCAATAGCATTGTAGATGAGCGGTTCAATATCTTTGGGTTTGCGTTGGAATATGCCGAGATGGAGGAATAACAAGTGAGTTCTTATTGTAATAAATGGCTTAAAATTGCAATAAGCATTTCCTTATTTACTTTCCTTGCAATAAGCACAATGTCGCCTCCTGCTTGGGCTGCCTGTTCTCCCAGCGTGACAAGGAGCAAAGACTGGGGAACATCGGAGGTATTGACTGATACGGACCTAGAAGCAGAGTATGATAGAGGGTATACGGCAAGAAATGATTGCCTTGGTCCATCAGGACATAAACACAATGATACTGATTCACCAAACCTGGATTGGGATGATATATGGTCTGATGCCGCGCACGACCACTCAGATGCCGCTGAAGGCGGTGCCAGTTCGTTTGACTGGGATAGCGTATGGACCGATGCGGTGCATAGTCATGAGTCCGCTGGCGAGGGTGGAACTGTTGAGGCTCATGCTTCGACGGTAGTTGAGTCTATAACGGTTGGCCTGATTTCCACGGAAGCCTCCTCAGTCAACCAAATCCTAACTGTAGATGGTGATGGTGGGGCTTCTTGGTCCACACCGGCTATATGGGTTAGAGATGGTGTTCAGATTGCCAATAACGGTAGCGATGCCAACAACGACATTGATGTTGACTACGATGCCCTGACCGTATCCACCAATGGAGATGCTGATGGTGCCCTAAGCCTCCTTTCGGATGGAAACTTTACAGCAGCATTAGATGGCTCTGCTGGATGCAACGCGATAGACACGAGTTCAGAGTCAGGCGACACTTGGTATTATGTATGGGTTATATCGAAGGCCAACGGAAGCACTCCATGCGTTGTTCTATCTACTGCATCAGATTTTCCATCGGTTACGCTCCCCGTGGATTACACAAGCGGTAGGATTGCGGGAGTTATAAGAAATAATGGGTCCAGCAACATTATAGCGTTCGACCATCCAAAGGCTGGTCATTATTATAGATTCAGAGACCCGATAAAGGATGTTTCCGATAGCACTATGGAAAATGATACGGGTAAGACGGGAACGCTCACCGTTCCGCCCAACACATTGGCCCATGTGAGGGCTCATGCAACTGAGAGTTCGGGTACAACTGTGGCGATTGCGGTGTTCCCGACAAACGCAAGTGACGATACTGCCAACCTTGATGAAGCCTCATTCTCCTATTTAACGGCTTCTAGCACAATAGAAGGTTCTGGTGTTGATTTGGTTCTAGTGGATTCATCCAGCCAGATGAAATATATGGTAGCGGAGGCAACTGCCGCCATTGCCACGGTCAACACGCTTGGTTTCTGGGATAATTATGCGGGCGAGTGATATGTAAAGTTAGAGGAGAAATAATCATGGCATTGCATGGACACAAACCAAAGAAAAAGAAGGCCAAGAAGAAACGAAAGAAGAAGAGGTAATCATTATGAAAAGACTAGCCATAGGAATTGTTCTTGTTCTAGTGCTTGCGACCTCTGTGTTCGCAACTCAGTTCAAGACAGCGACAATTGTAGTGCCGACAGTTAGCCAAACAGCCACCCAGGTAACGACTTCGGTAAACACTCTGGCACAGTCGGTGATATTTCAGCCATACATGGCCCATGCAAACGTGGTCATGTGGATTGGAGATTCGGGCGTTGCGGTGGCAAACGGCATCAGGCTGACACACGGCCAGACCTTGAGCATGGATGCTCCCGCCTTATCTAACTGGGGTGGTGATATGTTCGATTTGTCAAATGTGTGGGCTGTTTGTGATTCGGTTGAGGGTGCCAGCTACGCTAGTCTGGGTACGGATTGTAGCCTCATCGTGACTTACAGCAAACAAGAGTAGGGGGTGGGACAATGAAACGCTTTTCAATAACGATTGCCTCAATCTTCTTCTTCTTGGTTTCTGTTGGTGGTGTTCACGGGGCTTCGTTTGAAATATCGGGTGGGACTGAAAGCAATGTGACCACAGATACTGCCCAGACCTTCACTGCCGACCAAACCTTTAACGATAACGTAAAGCTTCATTTCGGCACCGACCAAGACCACAATCTTGTGTTTGATGGGTCAGACTTTCTAATTTCAAGCGGAGCGGGAAGCATCAAGCTTCAAGATAATACATCTATAACCGGCACCGTTGAGGTTGGCGGGCGAGGAAAATTTCAAGGTGGAGTCTTAGACGGAAGCAACCTTGCGCTCATAGCTTTAAACGCGGGCAAAGACATAGAAATATTCCCCGATGGCACTGAGGGTCTTCTCATTCAGGATGGTGGCGATGTCAATTTGACTGGCGGCACGTTTAGCGGTGATTCTGCCTCTGGTGGCTTTCTTGCTTTGGTTGGTTCAACCCACAACACCAAGGGCGATGTAATTGTCCACTCTACATCTTACTTCCGATTTGACAAGACCAACGCTGGTGCCCCTTCCGCTGGGGACTGCGATGACGATGGGGACAGGGGACGCCTTGTTATTGACACGACCAACAACGCTCTCTACGTCTGCAATGGTGGAGTACGGGCTTGGGATGTTATTACGCTCACCGATTCTGCCGACCTGCGGCCAACCGCCATCGGTTTCATAATTGATGGTGGCGGGGCCGTCATTACGGTGGGCGAGAAGGGCCATGTAGAGATTCCTTATGCCTGCACCATAAGCCGGGTGACTATGCTTGCCGACCAATCCGGCGACATCGAGGTTGATATTTGGAAAGATACCTTCGGGAATTTTCCCCCGGCAAACGGGGACAGCATAACCTCATCCACCGTGCCGACAATTAGCGGTGACGTTGCCCACCAAGACACCACCTTAACTAACTGGACAACCTCGGTGACTGCGGGTGACATACTTGCATACAATGTGGATACCGTGACATCTATCACGCGGGTAATGGTGAGCCTAAAATGCGACAGGGACTAATAGCAGCACTGCTTATTATGGGTCTTGCCACGCCCGCGCTGGCGCAGTCTCGCAGAGCGCGTGCTGATGCGATGCTGAACGGCTTATGGGCACATATTCAGGCAAGGGAGGATGCTTACTTTGCCGCTAACGGGCGGTATTTCCAGGGCCTTCTTACGCCCAGGAACGTCCGTAACTCGGATGGCCCAACAGACCTTGGCCGAAGGCCCCACGACCAATCAGAATCATGGGCTGATGCGGGGTTTGTTTTGCCTAATTCAGTTCCAGCCTCCATCGAAATTCACGTTTACGACGGCCCGCTAGGGCAGGGCTACACGGCAATCCTTCATTATAAATCTGGCCGCAAAGAGTTTACTAAGGCTCGTTCCGTGGGGCCAGAGGCTTCTCATAGAAACCACGGCTGGAGAGAGGCCGTCGAGCGATGAAGCGATTACTAGGTATCCTTGCTTTCATATTGTTGGTGGCTCCGCCAGCCAATGCTGCGTTTCTGGATAACCTGGAAGCCCACTTTAAGCTCAATACGGGTGCGCTGACAACTGATTCTGCGGGCTCGAACACTCTGACCAATAACAATACCGTAACTGAAGAAACCGGGATACTGGACGTTGCGGGCCAGTTTACCGCCGCAACCAACGAGTACCTTTCCATCGTTGACAATGCCTCGATGTCCACGGGCGATATAGATTTCACCATTGTGGTTTGGGTCTATCAGGACAGCACCGGGACGGTTAGAAGTGTCGCCAGCAAGGGGGGCACGAATCAGTACGAGTGGCACATAGACATCGACGGGTCAGAGAAGCCCTTTTTCCAAATTTACACCCCCGCCGGCGGCAACAGGGGGCAAGCCACCTGGGGCTCGGGCCTCTCGGCCTCGACCTGGCACCTCATTGTGGCTTGGCACGATGCGATAGCCAACACGGTCAACATTCAAGTCAACAATGGAACCCCTGTGAGTGCAGCGGCTACCGGCCCGACCGACGGGACGGGCAGCTTCTTCATCGGCAGGCTCGGGGATGTAAGTCGTTGGACCGATGGCCGCATAGACTCGTTTAGCTTCTTTAAGCGTGTCCTTACATCGCAAGAGAGGACTGACCTGTGGAATTGCGACAATGCGCTTGACCATGATTTCAGCGCAACGGCGTGTAATCCGCGCAACGTAGGGATAATTATTCAATGATATTCATTGGTGAGAATATTGTCATAGTTCCATTGGAGAAGGCCGACCTTCCTACCGTGTGGGAGTTTCGGGAGCATAAACCTATATTGGGTTACTTCGAGGCCCATCGCCAGTATCACAAAGAAGCAGAGAAGTTGAATGTTGACCCGTTCATTCTGTATAGAAACTGGACGCTCGGCCAGATGTATGGGTCTGAAAATTGGTACTGGGGAATATATAGCAAGTCGCCCACCAAGCTAATAGGGGCTGTATGGACTACTGAAGTGGACGATAAATGCGCCTGGCCGACCTTTCTCATGGGTAGGGAGGTCTGGGGCAAGGGATACACGGAAGATGTCGTAGAGACGCTCCTAGGGGCCTTCCTGGGGCCTTCAGAAATGGATGGGAAGCCACAAGGCGGGTATTCCATAATAAAGGTGCTTTGCCATAGGGCAAACAGGCGGGCTCAAGCCCTTGCCAAAGGGTCAGGATTCAAAGAAACGGGGTTTATTCCCGATGGCGATGGCTCAGACGGCCCAATGGACCAGATTATTTTCTCTCTTACGCAGAAGGAATGGCGTAATAGACAGCCTAAGCCTGAGAAGCCTAAGCGGAAGCGAGGTAGGCCGAAAAAGGAAAAGCCAGTAGAGATGGAGGTGGCATAAATGAGAGCGTTACATGATTCACCGGGGTTACGTTCCATAAAAAGTCTTCCGCTTTATATGATGGTATATGGATGGTGCCTAAAGACGGATTGGGGCATCATCCAATGGTATAAGTTGGGGGAAGATTATTTTACAACCTTCAACTACTTGTCTCATGGTAATGGAGATTAGATAATGGGCGGCGGTAGCAGCAGGGGAACAGCCTCACAGACTCAACCAAGCACAACCCAAACGACCCCACTTCTTTCGCCCGAACAACGGGCGCTACAGCAGCAGGAGCTAGGTTTAAGGACGGCCACGCTGCAAGAGCTACAAGGCCCAACATTGGGGCTCCTTGGTGGCATTACGAGGGGTCTGGGCGTAGGTGATTTTGGAACGGGCATTGGCCCTGTCACTCAATCAGCCATTGGCGGGCAGTTCGGAGCCACTCCCCAACTTGGTCAGCTTTTGGCCTCTAGGCGTCAGGCAGAGATACAAGCGGCTCAGTTCGCGGCGGCTCCAGCAATAGGCGAAACTGTCCGTGGGGTTGAGCAGGCCGTATCGTCAAGAGGCTTCGGCCCCGGTTCAACCATCTTCGGTCAAGAGATAGCCACGGCCCTTGGCCCGCATGTCCAACAACTTGCCTCGATAGGTCAACAAGCTGCCGTCAGAGAAACAGAAGGACTCATCAACCAGCCCCGCCAGGATATATTCAACAGGGCCGGGTTGGAGCAGAGCGCAAGCGGTGGGTCATTCGCCCAAGCTCTACAACTTCTTGGCTTACCACTTAGCTTGGTGGGCGGCGGGCCAGGTACGCTTGGCCAGACAGCACCGTTTACTGCCACTATGGGTACAACCGGGGGCTCAACGACGACTACATCAGGCCGTCAACCCGGACAGGGGTTGTTTAAGTAGGAGGTAAGATATGGGTGGAGACACAGGCGTTTTTAGGCAAGGCATACAAGCAGCAGGGACATCGGGACCAATACAAATCGGTGCTGGTCCAGCAGTTGGACAACAATCGCAAGCGCAACAAACATTTATACCATTACCAAGCACACCGTTGGGGGGGCCACAACAACCTTCCCTGCCCACCTTTCCCTCGCAAGCTGCTCCCCGCCCAGGCGCAACCCTTGATATGAGCCAGTTTCTTGCTCAAAGGATGCTATCTAAATAATGGTCGAATCAATAGCAGCGTTACTAGGCATGGCAGGAACGGGTGCGACAGCTACCGGGGCAACTGCGGCTGGAACGGGAGCGGGATTGGCCGCTGGTACTGGCCTTGCTACCGCTGAAGGTGCGGCGCTCGGCGGAACCGCTGGAGTTTTGAGTGGTCTCCCGCCAGCGGCAGGGCAAGCGGCTCTTGTCACGGCTCCATTCTCCGCTGCTGGACTCGGGCAAGCGGCAAACCTTGGTATTAGTGGCATCGGTCTTGGCCGCGAAGGAATATCTGCGGGCCAAGAACTGGGTCTTCTAAGCAGACCGGGAGTTGCAGGACAGATTCCACCACCTCCGTCGCAAGAACTCCCCCTTGCTGTTCAAGCATCGCCGCTTGGTAACGACCCGGAGCTAATACAGTTGCTCATCGAGGCCATCAACAACTCTAGGCGAGGGCAAGCGTAATGCCGCTCCAAGACCTGATGCGCTCGTTACTGCAACCAGCAGGGGAAGGTGGCACCGTTCTCTCCAGCCCCCTTGCGTCCCTTATCGGCCTTGGATTATCTGTGGCAGACACGCGCTTTGCCGGAATATATAAGTCTACGGTTCTTGAGCCTGAAAAATTAAGGCTAGACCAAGCACAGAAAAATATTAAGCTCCAATTGGAGTTAGAAAAACTCCGACAGTTGAAGGAACTTAAACTCACAGGGCCAGTCGCAACCACTCCGACAACAAAGCCCAAGGCGGGCGTCCCTTCTAAGCAAAAGGAAAGCCCACCGATAGTGTCACCTTTCCTAACGGCCCCTCAAACCATCGGCGGTTTTCAGGTTCCTTCGGCTGTTCCACAAGCTCCTCCGCAAACGGGGGTTCAGCCTCTACCCTCACCGACCCGTGCCGTGGCACCTACGGGCTCCGTGCAAGAGATGAAGAATGCCTTCTCTCAAAGGCTCTTCAATGTCGGGGCAAGCACAGGCGAGATAAGCCTAATTAAAGCAGGGGCTACTGGTTATTTTAGTTCCCTCGCCAAGATAAAGGACGAACAGGATGAGGCGGGTAGGCAAAAAACTATCAATGCAGCGTTTAAGTTCAATGCGGGCGCTGTTAGGAGTGGCGTAAGGCCGAGCCTAGCAAGGCACAGTCTAGCAACGGCACTCGCTGAAATCCCTGGCATGACACCGGAGCAACTGGACAAGAGCTTGTCTGCATTTAATAGAACCTTCGCCACGAAGATTAAGGCAGAAGATGAAAGGGCTACGATTCTAGCTCAGGCCCAAGTTGCTCCCGAAGCCATTGGGATAGCTGAGAGGGGACTTCAGGGAGCCCAGCCGGGGGGGGCATTGCCCGGTACGACACCTCAGATAATTTCACCATCGCTTCCGGGGTTGCCTCCAATCTCAGACTTCCCCATCAGAAGGCGGGTGGGAATCACGCGGGGTAACATCCGAATATTTGATGACCCCGTTGACGTTGCTTCGGCAAAGAAACTAAACGTCTTGAACATAGAAGAATTTGAAGCCGCCCGCGATGCTGTGGGCATCTTTAAAGATACGGGTGCGTTGCCCCCCAAAAGCATTGCAAGAAACCTCTGGGTACAGGGCAGACATGAGCAGTTAAAACTTTCCGAGAGAGCGCAAAAAGAAGTTGATAGAACATTTGACGCTGTGGCGATGTCGCAGGATGTGCTGGAGCTATTTGATGCTAAGTTTACAGGTATCAGCGGTACTGGTTTGGCAATCGCAAGCACTAGGGCGGGGGAAGTTTTCAGAAACTTTGGGGTTCCCCCTGAAACGATTCGAGACTTTGCCACCTATAGAAATGCTCTTGATTCTGTAGTGGCTCCCATGAGATTAGCACTTTCTGGTACTGCTCTTACCGATAGCGAAATCAAGAGGTCTGTGAATCACCTCAAGGATTCCATCGCGCAACTACAATCAGACCCCAAGGCCGCTGCTGCATCCCTACAAAAGTTCTACAGCATATTAGTAGGCAAGGGCAACAGGGTCTTTACAAGGCTAAACAAGACCAAGTTCTTTGCAAAAGAAAACATTCCCACCCTTGACGAATATCTTGGAAGCAAATCAGACCAAGAGATTGCAGGATTCTTTAAGAAGGGGCTGATTACAAAGCAACGAGCCATGAGAATACGAAAACTAGGAATGGGGAAATAATGGCTGGCGAACTTACAGATGATGAATTTGCGGCCTCGTTAGCAATAGAGCCCGGCCCTACAAGACTGGGGGCGTTTCTTCTTGAGCCTCCCACGCCCGTACCTCCATTACCCGCTGAGTTGGGCATTGAGCCGCCACCCATTGATGTTAAACCAACAACGGTTGGTGAAATTGGGGGAAGCATTGCTGGTTCACTAATTGGTGAGGCTGTTTTTCCTCCTGGCGGTGGTATTCCGGGCGGAATATTGGGGACCATTGCTGGTACAGTTCTTGGTAGAAGTGCGGGGATGACAGTCGAGGAAACACTGGGGGGCAGAGAACCTACATTCGCTGAGGTTGCACTGACCATGAAAGAGGCTGTTAAACGGGAAACGGTTGCGGAGGTTGGAGCGCGTGGGGCGCTTGTCGCATTTAAAAAGGCATTAAAGCCAATTTCATCAGAATTGCTGGAAGAGGGAGCAGAGGAAACAATCAGGCTTTTTGATGAGGCGGTTGAGGAGGCTGCTGGTGCGGGAGTAAAGTTGAAATCGGGGCTACCAACAGCAGGACAATTATCAAAATCCGCCGGAGTTGATTTTGTTGAAGGCTTATCAAGGGGTGCCGTTGGTGGACAGGGCTTTTTCGTTAAGCAACAAATGAGAGTAGAGAAAGTCATTGACTGGATTGCTGGAAAATTTCAAAAAGCAGACCTTGACCCCATTCTTACAGGTAGGACAATAAGAGATACGTTGGCAGGCGGTAGGACTCTTTGGTTTGGTGCCGCCAGAGGCGCATGGAACACACTAGATGATATGGTTCGCGGAACAGTTAAGGTTGATTGGAGGGGAGGGAAGGCCCTCCTGCAAGGAATCATAGATGATGTTGCCCCAAGGGGAGCAGCCCCCGTTGGTAAAAGAAACAAGGAAATATTTGAAGAAGCTCAAAACCTTCTTACGTGGCCTGATGAAATAACATTCGCACAAGCGCAGAATTTAAGGTCTGACCTTCTCGCGGTATTTAGAGGCGTACCGTTTAGGAACAGAAAGCAGGCGGTTGATGTGCTTTTGTCAGGTATTCTTGTAGAAGAAATGGAAAAGTCAGCGGGAGCATTAAGCGGTGATGCTTTAAGACAATTCCAGGGAGCAAGAAATCTTACGCGCATGGGACATGAAAAGTTTAATACTAAATTCCTAATTGCACTTGATAAGCTCGATTTAGATGAAAAGGTATATAGAAGTATCCTAGCAGGGATGTATCCAGAGAGAATTGATGAGGTTGTCGGTATCCTCGGAAGGCGTGCGCCAAAACTTAAAAAAGCACTTGGTGATACATGGGTTACTGACATTATGACCGAGGCGGGCAAGTCGGGAGAATTTTCAGGGAAAACATTGTTTTCATATATACGCCCAGGCAAGCCAGAAAGATTTGCTCGAAAACTATTAAGCAAAGAATACTTTAGAAATGTTAAGACTTTCGCAACCGCAGCAAAACAAGCACAGGCTAGCGTATCATCACCTGGCACAATGGCTATTGTCTTGACACAGTTTGGCGGTGGAGGCATTGCTGGTGGTATTGCTGGTTTTGCAACAGGCGACCCCGTTAAGGGGTTGTTGGCTGCAGCACCATTTTTTGTTGCTCCAACCATCGCAGCAAAGATACTGTCAACATCAAGTGGAACAAAATGGCTAACAATAGGAATACAAAAACCAGCCTTTACAAAACAGGCTGCCGTTATCCAGTCTAGGGTGCTGGCGAATATGAGACGAATTGAAAAGCAGGAAAAGAGGAAAAAACTGCCCAAGGAACCCGTCGTGCCCCTACAAGGGCCGCTTGCGCCGATTGACTTGCCGCCACCGCCACCCGTTGCTACACCAACCGCTGTTATCGAGGTCAGAGGCTAATGGACGATATAAAGGTTGCCCTAGCAAGGATGGAGGCAAACCAAGATTCCATAGGCAAGAGACTAAACGATATGGGTGGAACTGCACGGACCACGGCCAATGAAGTGATAAAACATTCGGTAATGCTAAAGGAATTAAACAAGGTCAGGGAGAGGGAGGAGAAGCGAGACAAAAAAATACAGGACCACGGAGAATCCATAAGTGGCATCAAGGCAACGGTGGCAACTCAGCGCAACCTTATAATAGGAATCTTTCTATCGCTGGGGACGATGGCAACTTGGATAATAAGGAAGGCATTTACGGGACAATGAGTACCTATATTTCTTTTTGCGTTGCTATTGCACAACTTGCCGCCGCTTGCGGGGGACGCTGTACCTCTTGGTGGCGAACACCTGTTGGCAATATGGAGGTAGGAGGCCATAAGTATTCTCGGCATCAGGTTGGCGAGGGCGTTGATTGGGCGTGGTCCGACGAGGAATTAAAAGCCTCAGAAATGGCTGATGATGAAGGCGTTAG
>LAZR01001588.1_pt1 | contig 14209 bp, 12 predicted proteins | sample 329461 | NCBI WGS metagenome assembly LAZR01 (sample SAMN03002196, study PRJNA259156) | marine sediment metagenome | biome: sea floor; feature: Hydrothermal impacted sediments; material: marine sediment; isolation source: Loki non-amplified sample from Loki's castle hydrothermal vent sediment ...
GACGGGTCTGTATACAAGGGCACCTTCCGCAACGACCTTGCCAATGGCAAGGGCAAGATCACCTATCCTGATGGTTCTACCTATGACGGACAATGGGTTGACGGGATCATCGAAGGCGACGGTCGTGCGACCTATCCCAACGGGGTAGTCTATGAGGGCAGGTTCAAAAATGCTCGTAACGATGGCGAGGGCGTGATGACCTATGCCGACGGGTATCAGTACAATGGCACCTGGAAAGACGGTCAGCGTGACGGTACCGGCACAGCGACCTATCCAGATGGCACTGTGTATAACGGCGGGTTTAAAGACGGGTTGCGCGACGGCACGGGCAAAATCACGATGGCCGATGGCTTTGTCTACGAAGGTCAATGGAGCAAGGGCCAAATCGAAGGCAAAGGCACTGCGACCTATTCCAACAGCGATGTCTATGAAGGCATGTTCCAATCCGGCAAACGCCACGGCACCGGCACGATGCGCTATGGCTCTGGAGAAGCGGTTACCGGCGAATGGGTAAACGGTGCTTTACAGCAGCAAGACAAACAACCCGACAGCGAACAGCCACAGCAGGTCAATGAGCAGCCATCGACCGCTTCGGAATAAAAAGCGCAGCAAGAAACCCGCCATCTGATAATCCCACCCTCCAAGCCGGGCTTGCTTTGGTGTGTTCGCGCCAGCGGGCAACGGTTCGCAAGGTGAAAACACCGGTCGTTTGACGCACGAAGATTCACTCGCAAAAAACCCTTCCCATTTATATTTGGCGAGGTATAACTTGGCACCATGACACACGCCGATCATAATTCGACCCTGCCGCGTGGCTGCGCGTCGTCCTTGCGTGCCAACCTACTGCTCCTAATCCGCCTCTGAGCGTGCCATCCGGTGCGCCCGCTCAGAGGGATGTATCGCGCACCACGGATTTACAGCAGAACGAAAGAACACAAAAAATGACAGATATGACAAAACAAGACCGCGTCTTGATCTTTGACACGACGTTGCGCGATGGCGAACAGTCCCCAGGTGCGACGATGACCCATGCGGAAAAGATCGAAATCGCTGGGCTGTTGGACGAAATGGGTGTGGATATCATCGAAGCGGGCTTCCCCATTGCTTCAGAAGGTGATTTCGCCGCCGTAAGCGAGATCGCTCGGTTGTCGAAAAATTCAGTGATCTGCGGCTTGGCACGTGCGCAAACCGGCGACATTGACCGGTGTTGGGAGGCGGTGAAACACGCACCCCAGCCCCGCATACACACGTTTATCGGCACCTCACCGTTGCACCGCGCCATCCCCAACCTGACGATGGACGAAATGGCCGAGCGTATCCACGAAACAGTGACCCACGCGCGCAATCTGTGCGATAACGTGCAATGGTCGCCGATGGACGCGACCCGCACCGAATTGGACTACCTGTATCGCGTCGTCGAAATCGCTATCAAGGCAGGTGCGACCACTATCAATATTCCCGATACCGTCGGCTATACAGCACCGCGTGAAAGCGCAGAGTTGATCCGCAAACTGTTGGAGAACGTACCCGGTTCAGATGAAATCGTCTTTGCCACCCATTGCCACAACGACCTTGGCATGGCGACTGCCAACAGTCTGGCCGCCGTCGAAGCAGGAGCGCGGCAAGTCGAATGCACCATCAACGGGCTGGGTGAACGCGCTGGCAACACCGCACTCGAAGAGGTGGTGATGGCGATGAAGGTGCGCAATGACATCATGCCGTTCCAGACCAAGGTGGACAGCACCAAGCTGATGAACATCTCGCGCCGCGTAGCTGCCGTCAGCGGGTTTGCCGTGCAATTTAACAAAGCAATCGTCGGCAAGAACGCCTTTGCCCATGAAAGCGGTATTCACCAAGACGGCATGCTGAAGAACGCCGAAACTTTCGAAATTATGCGTCCCGAAGATGTCGGCCTGACCGAAACCAATATTGTTATGGGCAAGCACTCGGGTCGGGCCGCGCTGCGGTCTAAGCTGGAAAACCTCGGGTTCGAGCTGGGCGACAACCAGTTGAAGGATGTCTTTGTTCGGTTCAAGGAACTGGCGGATCGCAAAAAGGAAATCTACGATGATGACCTTGTTGCATTGATGCGTATGGCTACCGACCCGGAAAGCGACCGTATTGTCCTGAAATCAATGACCGTAGTCTGCGGTACCGAGGGGCCGCAAAGGGCGGACATGCGCCTGACCATCGATGGCGTGGAAAAATCCACCGCGCAAACCGGCGACGGCCCTGTCGATGCATCTTTTAATTGCATCAAGGCCTTGGTCGATCACACAGCGCGGTTGCAGCTTTATCAAGTGCACGCAGTAACCGAGGGCACGGATGCGCAAGCCACCGTGTCAGTCCGGCTGGAAGAAGACGGGCGTATCGTGACCGGGCAATCGGCGGACACTGACACTGTAGTGGCCTCGGTTCGGGCATATATCCACGCGTTGAACCGCCTGTTGGTGCGCCGCGAAAAAGGCGGCACCGACAAGCGCGAGATCAGCTATAAAGACGTCCGCTGAACCCTAAGATTGAGTCATCAGGATAGGGCGGGTGCAGCAACGTGCATCCCCGCCCTATGCCAAGATCGCCGCGACCATGTCGGCCTCTAGTGCGGGGTCTACCTGCCCCGCTTTTATCAGACTTAAAAGGCAATAGAACCCAAGGTTCGACTGACCCAGCCCGCACGCCAAAGCCCCTAACCGGCCAATTTCCTCGGGGGCCAGATTGGCGAATGCTGTAAGACTGCGCACAAATAGCCCGTCGCCATCCCCTACTTGATGCTTCATCCGGCGATTAAAACCGGGGCGGCGCGTGCCTCGCAGCATGAACCGCGTCAGCACCAACAGGTTGTGGAATTCAAACTCGCGGACGCTTAGCCAGTCCAGCAGCTTTCCCAGACCAGGTTCGCCATCGTAAAGCTGTAGAAAGCGCATTTCGATCTGCACCGCCAATGCGGCTTTCATCTTGGTTTCGCCGTTGTTCAAGATCATAAGCTCCGCCCCTTGGGTGTCGATCTTGAGAAAGTCGATCCTGTCGATTTCCTTGATGTCATCCAGACGCACGGTAGGTATCTCTACCGTGCGCACCAGCTCGTGACCGCTAAAATTGAGCGTGTCGATATTTGCCTGTCGGAGCGGAAAGAATGACGACAGCCCATCCTGCCGGTAGATGTGCAGCTTGTGCGACTTGCCGTCGCCAACGGCGGCGTTCACGTAGGTCGCATTGGGGTGGTCAAGATCCAGCAGCTTTTCATAAGCTTCCAGTTGCGGTTCAAACCCGTACAAGGAACACATATCGTTATCTATAAGCGCTTGATAAGGTGCATCGCCTCCTATGGGGTTTGCACCAATATCAACGACCCTCACCCGTCCGAATGGGCTGAATGCTTTGCGCGCAACGTCCATGAGCTGTGTCATTTTCTGTCTTTCCTAGATTGTGTCGCCCATTCGTACCGTTGTATTTGCGCGATTGGGGACCACGCCGAATAGCATCTTCGGCGCACCGGCAATGCCGACTTCCCGATTTGCGATCTCTACCAGTATCAGTACGGGTCGCGAGGGGTTCTATCGGTCGAAAGCGATTGCTGCGACCGTTCCACGATCATGATCGTTGCATCAGCTAAATGCTGGCGTTCGATGTGATGATCACCCCGCGCAACGCGCAGCTTGTGTGCCTCAAGCATTACCTCGGCATGTGAAGACCCGCGCGGGGGAATAAAGGCGTAGCACGCTAGCTCTATCAGAAAGCCCAACGGGTCTTTGAAATAGATAGAATGCATAAAGCCGCGGTCCTTGATGCCCGAATTGCCGATGCCGCGATCCTTTAGGCGCTCGAGAGCCTGATCGAACATCGCCCGATCCACCTCGAAGGCCAGATGGTGCACGCAACCGGCATCGGTGGGGGTACGGTTATGTACAGGCGTGCGATTCTCGTTGGTAAAGACAGTGATCAACCTCCCGTCGCCGGGATCGAAATAAAGATGCCCTTCGTTGGGGTCGTCCAGATTGGGTTGGTCAAATATAAATGGCATCCCCAACAAACCTTCCCAGAAATCGATACTGGTCTGTCGATCTGCCCCCATAAGCGTGATGTGATGAACGCCGATAACTTGGATCTTCTGCATTTGTCTCGTCCCGCTTCCACTTTTGCTTGGGAAAGCATAGCGTGGCGGCGGCATCATGCCACCCCTTTAGTCAACCCCCCTTTCGTCTCGGGCCTCGTCGGCTTATAAGCCGCAGAGCCCGCACCCGGTCAGAGTCGATGGGCCAGAACGAATTTTTGCAAGGTCCCGTCGCTCATGTCCATTTTTGATCAATTCCGTGGTTTGTTTTCGTCAGATATGGCGATCGACCTCGGCACCGCCAACACGCTGGTTTACGTCAAGGGCAAGGGGATCGTTTTGTCTGAACCTTCGGTAGTGGCGTATCATGTCAAAGATGGCGTCAAAAAGGTGCTCGCCGTCGGCGAAGACGCCAAATTGATGCTGGGCCGGACCCCCGGTTCAATTGAGGCAATTCGCCCGATGCGCGAAGGCGTGATCGCTGACTTTGACACCGCCGAAGAAATGATCAAGCATTTCATCCGCAAAGTGCACAAACGTTCAACCTTTTCAAAGCCCAAGATCATTGTCTGCGTACCGCATGGTGCGACGCCGGTTGAAAAGCGTGCGATCCGTCAGTCGGTATTGTCTGCCGGTGCGCGACGCGCCGGTCTGATTGCCGAACCTATCGCGGCTGCGATTGGGGCTGGTATGCCTATTACCGATCCCACCGGCAACATGGTGGTTGATATCGGCGGCGGCACGACCGAGGTTGCCGTTCTGTCACTGGGCGACATCGTCTATGCCCGTTCGGTGCGTGTCGGTGGTGACCGCATGGACGAGGCAATCATCAGCTATCTGCGCCGTCAGCAAAATCTGCTGGTCGGCGAAACCACAGCCGAACGCATCAAGACGTCGATCGGCACAGCACGGATGCCCGACGACGGGCGTGGGACATCGATGCAAATTCGCGGTCGCGACCTGCTGAACGGTGTGCCCAAAGAGATCGAAGTGACCCAAGCGCAAATCGCCGAAGCGTTAGCCGAACCGGTGCAGCAAATTTGCGAAGCAGTGATGACAGCGCTTGAGACCACGCCACCCGATCTGGCTGCGGATATTGTTGACCGTGGCGTGATGTTAACAGGCGGAGGCGCTTTACTGGGGGATCTGGATCTAGCCCTGCGTGAACAGACCGGCCTGGCCATTTCCGTGGCGGACGAACCGCTGAACTGTGTTGCACTGGGAACCGGCAAAGCGCTTGAATACGAAAAACAACTGCGCCACGCCATAGACTACGATAGCTAATTTAGGCACAGTTAAAGCGGCCCAAGACGCGGCAGGACGGCCCTGCCCTCTAGGTAGGATATAAGTAGCGCATGCCCATCGACCGATCCTCATCGAACGATTTTAGGCGCCCTATGCGACGCTTGCTGTTGGCAGTGATCGCGTTGATTCTTTTGGGGATCTTTCTGGTATGGCGCATCGACAGCCCGCGCGTCGAACGCTTTCGCGCTCAAATCACTGATCGAATTGTGCCCAACATGGAGTGGGCGATGGCCCCGGTGACAGGCACGGTGAATCTCTTCCGTGACTTCCAAAGCTATCAGCGCCTTACCGTACAAAATCAAGAATTGCGGTCGGAATTGCGCAAGATGCAGACCTGGAAAGAAGCCGCTTTGCAGCTAGAGCAGGAAAATGCGCGGCTGCTGGATTTGAACAAGGTGCGGCTGGATCCGAGATTGACCTATATCACCGGGGTTGTCCTTGCCGATTCCGGTTCGCCTTTTCGCCAGTCTGTCTTGTTGAACGTCGGTGCGCGTGATGGGATCGTGGATGGGTGGGCGACGGTCGATGGCATCGGCCTTGTAGGACGCATTTCGGGCGTTGGTAAAAACACAGCACGAGTCATTCTGGTGACTGACACCTCAAGCCGTATCCCTGCGGTGATACAACCATCTGGCCAACGTGCGATTATTGCCGGCGACAATTCAGCCGCGCCCCCAGTGGATTTTCTAGAAAACCCTGATCTAGTTCGACCGGGCGACCGGGTGATCAGTTCAGGCGATGGCGGTGTATTTCCGGCCGGAGTTCTGATCGGTCAGATTGCCGCAGACCCCGGCGGCCGTCTGCGCGTGCGGCTGGCCGCTGATTTCGAGCGTCTTGAGTTTCTCCGGGTCCTGCGCCATCACGGCTCCGAAAAGGTAAGCCAAGATGCCTCTGTGATCCTTGAGGAAGGCCCCGCACCCATTATACCTTTGGCTTCAACATCGGTAAGCGAATGATGGACGAACTTTCCCCTCTGCGCCTGTGGACAATGCGCGCCGCCTTTCTGGTTTTGACCGTGGTATTGTTGTTTTTTCATCTTTTACCAATTGAAACCCAGCCGGTTGCGTTTCTGGCACCCGAGCTAACGCCACCCTTGGTCAGCATTGATCCCGCCGAGGCGCGGTTACGGTCCTTGCTTAACCAAGGTAGCGACCGTTTCTGGGTGGCACCTGATCTGCTGATCGCATTTGCTTTTGCGTGGTCTGTGCGCAAGCCTGACTATGTACCTGCCCTGTTACTTGCCACGGCGTTCTTGCTGAACGATTTTCTGTTACAACGCCCCCCCGGGTTGTGGGCGCTGCTGGCCCTGATCGCATGCGAGAACCTTAAACTGCGCGGGCGCACATTGCGTGACAGTACATTCGGCGCAGAATGGCTTGCCGCGTCGGTATGGCTGGTGGCGATTATGCTGTTAAACAGGATCGTGTTAACCTTGCTTATGGTGTCTCCGCCTCAATGGACGCTTAGCTTGATCGAACTCGGCGTGACGGCTTTGTTCTATCCTGTGGTGGTTTTTGTGACCCATACATTGATGGGTGTGCGCAAATCGACGCCCGGCGATCTGGACAGCCTCGGCGGGCGGTGACGAAAGGAAAGTAAGATGAGACGCAGCAGAGCAGACAGCGATGCAAGTCACGCCAAGCTAAGTCGGCGGGCAGCACTTTTGGGTGGTGTCCAACTGCTGTTCATGGGCGGCCTCGCTGCACGAATGAATTACCTTCAGGTCGATCAGGCGGACCAGTTCCGCCTGTTGGCCGAAGAAAATCGGATTAACATTCGCCTCATTCCGCCATCCAGGGGTGAAATATTTGACCGCAACGGGGTGCGGTTGGCTCAAAATGTTCCTTCCTATCGGATTGTGATTGTGCGCGAAGATGCGGATGATGTGGATGCGGTCATGGACCAGCTTGCGCAGGTCATCAAGCTTGATCCCGAAATGCGCGAACGTGCGCTCGCTGAAATCAAGCGCTCTGCCCCCTTCCTGCCGGTAACGGTCGCTGACAATGTCAGCTGGGATGACGTCAGCCGTGTGTCGGTTAACACCCCCGCGTTGCCCGGCGTAAGCCCCGAGGTCGGGCTGACCCGCGTATATCCCCGTGGTTCAGATTTTGCCCATATCGTCGGCCGCGTCGGCCGGGTGAGCCAGGCAGACCTTGACGCGCTAGAAGATCCTGACGCGGTTTTGCGTATCCCGCGCTTTCAAATCGGAAAAATCAACGTCGAAGCGCGCCAAGAAAGCCTTTTGCGAGGCGTGGCCGGTACCAAACAGGTCGAAGTCAACGCCACAGGGCGTGTCATGCGCGAATTGGCGCGCCGCGAAGGGCAGTCAGGGGCGGACATCCAGCTTACGGTAGATTCGAAGCTTCAGAATTATGTTCAGGCCCGCTTAGGCACCGAAAGCGCGGCTGTGGTTATTATCGACTGTGAGAACGGTGACCTGGTCACCAGCGCATCATCACCCAGCTATGACCCCAATCTGTTCGTTGGTGGCATCTCGTCGGCCGACTACAACCCGCTGTTGGAATCGAAATATCGTCCACTTGTTAACAAAACCGTCCAAGGTACCTATCCGCCCGGATCTACCTATAAAATGATGGTCGCACTGGCCGCGCTCGAAGCAGGTATCGCCGGGCCGGACGATACGACCTATTGCCCGGGTTTTCTTGAGGTCGGCGGGCGCAGGTTCCATTGCTGGAAACGGGCTGGGCACGGTTGGGTCGACCTTGAGACCTCGTTGAAGCAATCGTGTGACGTATATTACTACGATCTGGCGCTAAAAGTGGGGATCGAGAATATCTCAGCGATGGCGAACCGATTTGGTCTGGGCATCAAGCACGACCTGCCGTTGTCGTCGGTTGCAGCAGGTCTTGCGCCGACCAAGCAATGGAAACAATCTGCCCGAGGTGCGAGTTGGGTTATTGGCGACACAGTTAACGCGTCTATCGGACAGGGTTTCACGCTTAGCTCTCCGCTTCAACTGGCACTTATGACAGCGAGGATCGCCACCAACCGCATTGTTACGCCTAGGCTGATAAAATCTATCGATGGCATAGAACAGCCAAGCGGTGCCGGCGAACCGCTGGGTGTCAGTGAAAATAATATTCGCAAAGTGCGCAAAGGTATGCAGGTCGTTGTCAACGACCGCCGCGGGACTGCCTATCGATCAAGGATCATAGCTGATGAAATGCGAATGGCCGGGAAAACAGGCACAAGCCAGGTTCGTAACATCACTGCCGCAGAGCGGGCGCGCGGCGTAAGCCGAAATGAAGATTTGCCTTGGGAGCGCCGGGATCATGCGTTGTTCGTGGCCTTCGCACCGTACGACAAACCGCGCTATGCCTTGTCGGTACTGGTTGAGCATGGCGGGGGCGGGTCCGCGGCAGCGGCACCGATCGCTCGCGATGTGATGTTGCAAGCGCTGTATGGGGGCGAACCACCGCTTGATGCATACCCGACTGCTGATCGCGCTCGGATCGCGACCCAGCAGGAAGAGCTTCGCAAAGTCCAACCTCAGGCGGCGATAAACGGGAACGATCAGGCATGAGCTATCTCGAATATACGGTCAAACATGTCCCTACCGGACTGCGGAAAATCCTTCACCTGAACTGGCCCCTAACGGTCCTTCTGACGGCGGTATCAGGTGTCGGATTCTTGATGTTGTATTCAGTGGCGGGCGGCACGTTCACACCTTGGGCTGAGCCGCAGATGAAACGTTTTGCCCTTGGGCTCGTACTCATGATCGCTGTCGGCATGGTACCGATCTGGCTATGGCGCAACCTTGCGGGCGTCGCCTATTTTGGCACAGTGTTTTTATTGGTCGCCGTGGACCTCTTCGGCGCAGTCGGAATGGGCGCACAGCGCTGGATCGAACTGGGGTCGTTCCGGCTGCAACCTTCTGAATTGATGAAGATCACGCTGGTGATGATGTTGGCGGCCTACTACGACTGGCTACCTGCCAAGAAGACATCGCGTCCGGTTTGGGTGCTCCTTCCCCTGTTAATGATCATTGTTCCAACCTTTCTGGTTCTAAAGCAGCCTGATCTCGGCACGGCGATCCTGCTGATGGCGGCAGGCGGCGGGCTGATGTTTCTGGCCGGTGTGCACTGGGCCTACTTCGCAGTGGTCCTCACCGCCGGGCTCGGGCTTATCACAGCTGTGTTCCAGTCGCGCGGAACCCCTTGGCAATTGCTGAAAGACTATCAGTTTCGACGCATTGATACGTTCATTGACCCAAGCACCGACCCCCTTGGGGCAGGCTATCACATCACCCAATCCAAGATCGCCCTCGGGTCGGGAGGGTGGACAGGGCGCGGTTTCATGCAAGGGACTCAGTCGCGATTGAACTTCCTTCCCGAAAAGCATACCGATTTCATCTTTACCACCTTGGCCGAAGAGTTTGGTTTTGTCGGTGGCTTCTCATTGCTTAGCCTATATGCCCTGATCATCTTGTTTTGCATTGCATCCGCCCTGATTAATAAGGACCGTTTTTCATCGTTGCTGACCTTGGGTATTGCGTTGAACTTCTTTTTGTTCTTCGCGGTCAACATGTCGATGGTTATGGGGCTTGCACCTGTTGTGGGCGTCCCATTGCCCCTGGTCAGCTACGGAGGGTCTGCGATGCTGGTTCTGCTGCTTGCGTTCGGGCTAATTCAATCCGCCCACGTCCACCGACCAAGGTAACATTAATGACAATCAACATTCTATTTGCCGCTCGTCCTGAACGCTGGTCTGACTTTGAGGCTCCGCTGCGCAATGCCCTAGATAGCGCCGGGATAGACGCCACCCTGAGTTTGGAGCTGCCACCCCACGAGGTTGACTATATCGTCTATGCGCCCGACAGCCCACTCCAAGATTTCTCGCCCTATACGCGCGCCAAAGCAGTCCTGAACCTTTGGGCAGGAGTAGAGAAGATAACGCATAACGAAACGCTCAAGATACCGTTGACCCGCATGGTAGACCCTGGCCTGACGACAGGAATGGTCGAATGGGTGACAGGCCATGTGCTACGATATCATTTAGGCCTAGATACAGATATCCTCCGCTCGGATTCTCGCTGGGAACCGCGAACGCCTCCGCTCGCACATGAGCGAAACGTAACGGTTTTTGGCTTGGGTGCCCTTGGCGCCGCAGTGGCTCAGGTACTGGCCTCGTTTGGGTTCGACGTCGCGGGCTGGTCACGCAGCCGCAAAGTTCTTTCCGGCGTTACATGCCATAGCGGGCCCGACGGTTTAAAGGCAGCACTTGCGCGATCAGAAATCGGAGTATTCCTGCTGCCAGACACATCGGCAACGGCCAATATTGTTAACTCTGAAACGCTGTCTCTCATGCGAAAGGGGGCGCATATTATCAATCCTGGCAGAGGCACGTTAATCGACGATACTGCTCTTCTCGCGGCGCTGGATGAGGGGCATATCGCACATGCCACCCTCGATGTCTTTCGAATAGAGCCTCTCCCCTCCGACCATCCATACTGGTCGCATCCCAAGGTAACCGTAACACCTCACATTGCAGCCGACACCCGCGCTTCCACCGCCGCGAAGATTATCGTCGAAAACATTATGCGTGGTGAAACCGGGAAAGGTTTCTTGCACCTGGTCAACCGCGGCCTCGGCTATTGACGCATCAAGCCTAGACTGAGGCGCATTGAGTTTATTTAGCAAAATGAAAAAGGCGCGGCCCGGCTTCAACTTCATTTTGCCTTTTAAACTCTCGCCGAAGGCATAAAAACTAGGCTTGGTTCAGGCCTCTCCCTTTTAACAAAGCCTCAACACCAGGGAGCCGTCCCCGGAAAGCCCTGTATAAATTTTCCGGGTCAGCGCTATTACCGGCGGATAGGATGTGTCGGTCCAAGGCGTCGGCGCGCTCCGTGTCGAAGACATTGCCTGTTTCAGTAAATGCAGCGAAGGCATCAGCATCCATAACTTCTGACCACATGTAGCTGTAGTAGCCGCTAGAATATCCATCCCCTGCGAAAACATGGGCGAATTGCGGCGTCGCATGGCGCATGGTGATCGCGTCAGGCATACCAAGCTCAGCGAGGACCGAACGTTGCTTCGCCATGAGATCGTCAGGTAATTCACCGTCATGAAATTCTATATCTACAAATGCAGAAGCAAGGTACTCGACGGTTGCGAAGCCTATATCGAAATTTGACGCCCCAAGAAGCCTATCAAGTAATTGCTGTGTCATCGCTTCACCCGTGACAGCATGTGTGGCAAAGGTCTGGAGCACCTCAGGCACTTCCAGCCAGTGTTCGAAAAGCTGACTGGGAAGTTCGACGAAATCTCGTGCCACCGACGTCCCGCTCACGGATTCATATGTCACGTCAGAGAGCATCTGGTGCAGCGCGTGACCGAATTCGTGAAATAATGTGCGCGCATCGTCGTAAGATAACAGCGCAGGCGCGGCCTTGGCAAAGTTGCAAACGTTTATAACGATAGGAGATTGAGTATGCGGAAACTTTGCTTGTGACCGCATCGCCGAACACCATGCGCCCGACCTTTTCGATTCGCGTGCGAAATAGTCACCGATAAAGATCGCGACGTGTTTGCCGTTGCGGGTTACTTCCCAGGCACGACAATCCGCGTGATACAGCGGAACCTCCAGGCGCGTAAATTCGAGAGAGAACAAGCGGGTGGCGCAGTCAAAGGCCGCGTCAATCATTCGGTCCAACTGGAAGTAAGGTTTCAACGCGGCTTCGTCGAGATCATGCTCTGCAACGCGCCGTTTCTGCGCATAGTATCGCCAATCCCACGGGGTGAGATCGCCGTTCACACCTTCGCCGTGCATCATCTCTGTAAGGACGACCGAGTCGCGTTCGGCCTGCGCCTTTGCTGGCCCCCAGACATCCGTTAGCAACTGACGCACGGCTGCCGGATTTTTTGCCATTTCTGTTTCCAGCTTATAGGCGGCAAAGTTCTTATAGCCCAATAGTTGGGCACGTTCTTGGCGCAAAGCGAGGATTTCTGCGGCTATCTCGCGATTATCAGTTTCACCGCCATTTGCACCGCGGGCCTGCCAAGCTAGAAAGGCCTTTTCACGCAGATCTCGGCGCGGCGAAAATTGCAAGAATGGGACGATCAAAGACCGTGACAATGTGATAACCGGCCCAGTTGATTTCTTTTCCAACCCTGCGCTGCGGGCGGCGTCAATGACGAAGTCAGGCAAACCCTTTAGGTCGTTTTCGCCAAGTGGCAGATACCATGACCTCTCATCAGCAAGCAGGTTCTGGGAAAACTGTGTGCCCAGCACGGCCAGCCGGCTTTTGATGGCTTTCATGCGACTGTCGTCCGGCCCTTCCAGTGCGGCACCGGCGCGGACAAAACCTCGGTGAGTAAGCATCAAAACGCGCAACTGTTCTGGGGAGAGATCGGATTTATCGCGATTTTCCCAAACGGTCGCCACACGCGAAAACAAGGCTTTGTTGCTTGATATAGTTGAAAAATGCGCGGCCAAACGTGGGGAAAACTCGCGTTGAAGTGCGTCGCGGGTCGGGTTGCTGTCGGCACCTGCAACCGTAAAAAACACGCCAAGCACGCGATCCAACAGGTTGCCTGCTTGTTCCAGCGCTTCAATGGTGTTGGAAAAAGTCGGATCGAAATCGCAACTTGTTATAGCATCTATTTCGTTGAGGTGACTATCGAGAGCCGCTTCCAGTGCAGTCTCGAAATCATCATCAGAAATCTGGTCGAACGGCGCAATTTGGAATGGGGTTTCCCAGTCTTGTAGCAGAGGGTTTGTCATCGAGCTCTCCTTTGATCTCAAAGGTAAGTGGCCCGACAGCGGGTTACAATCACCCGTGATGTCCGAATGGGGAGTTTCTATCGGCACCTCGGCAGACCATCAGGCCTAACCCATCCGTGTTTGCGGCGCAGCGTGTTATATGACAGCGGCGGGTACATTCAGGGATCCTGATTGACCCAGGATCGTCACTTGCAATTTTAGCGACCTTGAACTGTGTAAGGATGTCTTTGTCTCGGCACAGACGTAACTCACACAATTCAAGGTCAGCCAAATCAAAGCTTATGGACGCACGTAAGCGTAGCCATCCTCTTGAAGTTCGATCAAGCGTACAACGCCAGAAGGAACAACCTTTGCTTCTTCCAGCAGCACGACATCATGCCCCGAATTCTTTTTCATGGCTTCCATCGTGTTTGCACAAGCGGCGAAACTAATGTTGTCCATTTCAAGTGACATTGTCGCAATACGCTGAGCCACGGGGCTTTTTTCAGAAATCAGCATATTTAGCCCGGGGCCATAGGTGACGACTTCGATGACGACGTCATCGCCTTGGCTTTTATAATAGGCCGAAACATTTGCGGCATTGTTCAACGCCATGTTCATTACCTGCGGGTCATTCTCATCCACGTGGATAGCAACCTTGTGAGTAACCCCTTCGGCCATCGCTACAATAGGTGCCAAGCTCAGCAAAATGGCCAATACGAATCGTTTCATTTGTTTCTCCCTGTTAATGTGTTGTTTGATAATAGCGAGTTTTAGCGCGAGGTAACCCGTCACTCGATTTCGTTACCACAAATTAGACAATCTTGGCGCGGACTGACGGAAATGACACGATTATCGCCATATAAGCCGTCATAGATCAACATTTTACCGCGCAGCGGCGCGCCAGCCCCGGTTATCAGCTTAATTGTTTCAACCGCCATCATTGCACCTATGACCCCGGGCAGGGGGCCAATAACCCCGGCCTGCGCACACGATGGCGCAAGATGCGGCGCAGGTGCCTGAGGAAAGATACATTGATAGCAAGGGGCACCTTTCGCAGGGTGGAATATGCTTAGTTGCCCTTCCCACTGACTTAGCGCGCCAGAGACCAGAGGGATGCCTGCGGTCACG
>LAZR01001589.1_pt1 | contig 14208 bp, 15 predicted proteins | sample 329461 | NCBI WGS metagenome assembly LAZR01 (sample SAMN03002196, study PRJNA259156) | marine sediment metagenome | biome: sea floor; feature: Hydrothermal impacted sediments; material: marine sediment; isolation source: Loki non-amplified sample from Loki's castle hydrothermal vent sediment ...
TGTTTGTGATTTCTTTAAGAGTATAACTCAAGATCATTTTCGAATAATTGAAATTTTTTCAAATCCATGTTTGCTGCTTCCACCAATTTTTTTCAAAAATGTAAAAAAATCGAAATTTCTAAAGTTATTATCAAAATTTGATTTCTTTTGTAAGTATACTAGACTTAAAAACTTTGGAGATCATATCATTGTAGTAGCAAGGAAAAAATAGGAGGAAGTTCTGGATGAATCTTAAAAATTCTATTTCAATTGAAAATAATAGATTAAATTATACCAAGTTAGGAATCATATTCATTACTTTATTATTTTTTATTTTCGGACTCCTTATTAGGTTGGAGTTTGGTCTGAATTTTGATATTAGTGGTGATACATACCACCGATGGTTTATTTCAGCATATACACTAGAAACAGGTAATTATGTAGATCAATTTGCAAATAGGATTGAAATATCGTGGTTACCAGGATTTGACATAATATCAATCATTTTTATTTTTATCTTTCATCAGATCAACAATTTCATTGCTTAGAGCTTTCTTAACAACATTTGGAAATCTCTTGAATTTTTCATTTTCAATTATGATGTTTGAATTATATAGTTTCCATTTATCATAACTATTTTTCCCATAAATTTCACTTATTGGTTTTTCATTGAATAATTTCTTAATAAATTTCGAGACCGTTTCTCTTGGAGGAACAACTTTGATATTATGAGAACGAAAAACTTTTACTACTTCTTTATATGAACCATTATCTCGAATAAGTTGTATTTGGGTATAATTTCATTAATTTATCACCAATTTCATCATATTTAATCTCCCACTTCATTGGTTTTACAATTTTTAAAAATTTTTTTACTTGATCTTTTGAATTTATAGAGATAGAATTTATTAAACTAACATTTCCAGTTCTTGGATCTTTTATTGCATATGGACCATGAATGCTACTAGTTTTTATATCTAAAGAGTTAGACATTTGTTTAAAATCTTCAACTAGTGGTCTTGATGCATTAGTAAAAGTTAATTTAATAGATTTGTCTCCTTTTTCTACGCTTATTCCCCCATCCGTATCGAACAATCCCTTTAAACTTGAAATTTTTTTTGGAATCGTCTCTTTGTGCCAATTTGGAACGCTCACCATGTTTTTAGTTTTGTCTCCAGGCTTTAATCCAATATTTATAAGTGCATCTACTACAGATGCTTTATTGAGTTGAAGATTTACCCCCTTTTCATTTTCAGTTGCTCTTTTTAATTCTTTTAAAGGTTTTACTAGCGGGTCTTGATTGAATGTAGATTTCATAAAATTTTTAACATATTCCACATATTTTACTTCATCTACATTGTTAAGAGAGATATCTAGTCTATAATTTCCTTTTGAACACGTTATGTTTCCATCTCCAAGAATAATACTAGTAAATTCAGCCATCTTTTCGTTTTTTTCTAAATTAATTTTTAGATCATGACCAACTTTAACCTGGTGAGGAATCTCTCTATTTGCTAAATTCTTTAATACTATAAAAGCTTCTCTACTGATTCCTAAATTGCCCTTAAGAACTTTCGAAATGTTATTTTTTAAACCTAATTTTTTTTTTTTCAGTAAAGGTGAGGAATATCTCAGTACTATAGCTATAAATCTTGTAGTTGTCAAATTAGTAAATCTTAAATAATGACAGAATAAATATCAATTATTAGACAAGAAAACGAAAAATTTTAGTATGAAACGTAGACATATTTGTATTTTTATTTTATTAATAATAGTCCAATATCATGGCAATATCACATTTATAGTGTTAAATAATCAGATTAAATCTTTACATAAAATTACCCCAGGAAATATTAGAATCGATTCCAAATTGCCAAGAATATTTTCAAATGAACCGATCTTAAACTTTTTAGGAGAATTCCGACGAGAAAATGAATTTATCCTACCTATTCATAATTCTGATTCCCTCTTTGAAAAGACAGTAACTCCATTAAAGACTGTAGCTTATAATTTGACTTCCAAAACAGAAGAACGATATGTAAAATATGATGCAGTTTCAGGTTCAAAATCACCCTATCGACTTACTCCGTTTAGAGGTACCGCGATTGATAATCGTCATAAGCTAAAAACAATCTTTCCTCCAGATGATAGAACCAAAGTCACTGATACAACAGTATATCCTTGGACTACAATTACTAAATTATATATAACAGCTGAAGATGACACAAAATGGATTGGTTCAGGGGCGATTATAGATGAGTTTCACGTCTTAACTGCTGGACATAATGTATATATGCATGAAAATGGCGGGTGGGCCAAAGAGATAAAGGTAATACCCGGTAAAGATGATACTTATGAACCATATGGCTATGCTTGGTCTACTTATATACAGTCATACCCCGGTTGGATAGATTCGGAAATGGTCGAACATGATTGGGCAGTTCTCACACTTGATAGAAATATTGGATATTCAACTGGTTGGATGGGTATAGAAACTGTTGATTATTCAGATCCTATATATACTGGAGAACTACATACAGCGGGTTATCCAGGGGATTTAAGTTGGGGAGAAGAAATGTATCAAACTTCTGGTGATGGAGACTCGGCAGACGAGTATAATCATTATTACTGGTTGGACGCTATGTCAGGGCAAAGTGGGAGTCCTGTATGGCGATTAGATGGAAGTGATCCCTATATTCTCTCAATTTTTGCTTATTCTTATAACAACACAAACTTCCCTAATTTCGGTACACGAATTAACACAAATAAATTTAATAGTATTATTACTTGGTTAGGTGAAGATACTCCACCTGTAGATAAACCCGATTTAACTGATAAAGGTACTGAGTTTTCTAGTATAAATCCTACTACAGTTTATCCTGACCAGACAAATTTTCAAATCTTTTCTACTATTGAGAACCTCGGATTGACAGATAGCGGTAATTTTAATGTTTCCTATTATATTTCTTCTGATTCGGTGATATCCACTTCCGATGAGCTAATAGGCTCACAAGTATACCCCTCTATTGCCTCAAACAATTATAGAAACTTAAGCTATACAGGAAGGATTCCGGATTCTTTATCTGAGGGATATTTTTATGTTGGTTGGATAATTGATCCAAATAATAATATTGACGAGTCTGATGAGACTAATAATAAGGGATTGTGTTTTACTTCTTTATTAATAATTAAAAGGCCCGTTGATTCCTTCCCCATGATATTTCTGATTATCCTAATCTCCATTATTGGGATAGTAGGGATATTATTAATACTCACCATCTTTATCATAAAAAGTAGGAATAATCAAAAGGAACGAATTCAATCGCTCTGGGGAGTTGATGAAATTATCAGCAGAGAATCAATACTAGCTCCGGACTCAGGGCTAGATACTGAAAATTTACAAGAAGTAATAGGAAATCTTAACTTTTGCCCGAATTGCGGTTCCAAAATCAACTTTATCAGCAGATTTTGTAAAGATTGTGGCTTTAAATTAGAATAAGTAGTGGTTTATGAGAAAATTTGTGTTACTTTCAATTTTGATTGAGCCAAAATTATAAATGTTAAAAACTATTTTGGAACTCAAATACCATAGAGGATTCACTTTGAGCGAGAATTATAAACAAATTATGGAGTGAACAATGGATTCACTTCCAGAAGTTACAGGAATATTGATTCTTGATAAAAACGCTATATAATCGATTATAATGTCAATAAATATTTAAAAAAAAAATTAGAACCTATTGTTATATCTACTAGCGTGGCGTATTTATCGATTTTAAAACTAATAAGCATTTGGAATTAAAAACTATTGAACAACTTTATGTTAAAGGTTCAGATGGATATCTGATTGTGTCACAAATTGATTTAAATAGATTATTATTAGTGAAGTCAGCAAGAGACGCTAAATTAGGTTTAGTTTTTTTAGGTATTAAGGATGCTGTTGAAAAAATCCGTAAAATACATTATACAATACCTGAAAGAAAGATCTCAATAGAAAGAAAATTAGAGGAAATAGAAGATGATTTTCAAGAAAATTACAAAATCTTTTTTAGTTATGCAAAATCAGATTCAGCGAAGTTTAAAATTAAGGAGATTGCAGATTATTTAAATATTAAGTTCCTTAACGTCGAGATTATGTATTTTGAAAAATCTAAAATAGCGGGTGAAGATATTTTAGACTATATGGAACGGGGAGTTAAGTTGTGTAACTTTTTTATCTGGTTTCATTCTCCTGAGTCAATGCTATCTGAGGCTGTTAAAAAAGAATATAAAATGGCCGTTTACCCTGGAAAAAATATTATATCTATTACAGAAGATTTTAATTCGTTTCCACTGAGTATGCGTGTTACCTGGTCAATTTTATTTAAAGAGGATTTAAAGGAAATAGGTAACCAATTAATGAATGATATCACGAAGTACGATGACATAAGAACCAAAAACAAGAGTGGTAAAATTAGAAAGATATTTAGATTTAAATCCTGTTTCGCTTAACTTCAAAAATCGTGTTAAAAAGTTGGAAGACTTAATTTTTAATATCATAGAGTGATTTTATATTGAAAAAGTCTCTTATTAGGATGATTATTATCTAATATGCTAATTTCATCAATGAAAAAAAAAATTAAATGAAAAATTATGAAAAAAGTGTATTTGAGGAATGATTGGATAAATTTAACATCCAAATATTCTGACAATGAGGAATTAATAGTTGATATGTTTAATTTAATTGAAAAGTGTTATAATTCCTCATTTAGATATTATCATAATTTAAGTCATATTGAGAATATGCTTTCTGAGTCTGAAAACTTCAGGACAAATGTAAGTGATTATGATTCAATTATATTCGCAATTTGGTTTCATGATATTGTGTATAATGTAAAGAAGAGTGATAATGAAATTAAAAGCGCAGTAATAGCTGAAGACTTTCTAAATTCAATAAATTATGATAAAATCAAATTAGATAAAATCAAGGTGTTAATATTAAAAACTAAAAATCATTCACTATTTGATTCAAATGAAGATTTTGATACTAAACTTTTTCTAGATTTAGATTTATTAATACTTGGAGCAAATAACAGATTATATCGTAAATATGCTGAAAATATCAGAAAAGAATACTCTTTTGTACCAGATAAGATATTTAATACCGAAAGAATTAAAATATTAGAGGATTTTTTGAATCAAGAATTTACATTTAGAACAGAAAGATTTCGTAAACGTTATGAAAATATAGCCAGGAAAAATATAAAATCTGAAATCAATTTTCTATCAAAAGTTTAGGAATCTAATGTTAGTTTGATATTTATGAAAATGATGAAATTCTTATATAAGTTGCATAAATAAAATTCAGATTTTAAAGAGAGTTGAGCATCAATAAATCTTAAAAAAGTTGATATTATGTATTAAATTAATTTGAATTACAGATATCATAAAAGTAGTTAACATGAGTTTTTATATTTTCTTTGTAACAGTTCCTAATTTCGAAGTAGGAAAAAAAATTGCTAAAATTTTAGTTGAAAATAAGCTTGCAGCTTGTGTAAATATTATTCAAAAAGTGTTTTCGATTTATAGGTGGAGAGGAAAAATAGAAGAAGATAATGAAAATCTATTGATCATTAAAACCTCCGAAGAGAAAAGTGATTTGATTATTCAAGAAATCAGTAAAATACACAGTTATGATACTCCGGAATGTGTTGGGTTCAAAATCGAAAAAGGTTCTGAAAAATATCTGAAATGGATTAAAGAAAGTCTTATCTAAAAATTATATAACTATCTATAAAATCATGCTAAACGAAACTTTTAGAATAGATTGGTTTTTTATTGATAGTGTTGTTATTACACTATTATTAATACTACTGATAAGTGTCAGGATTTTTAAGAGTACACATCGTTGGCGTTCATCATTTTCAAACGAGGCAATTGAACGTTTATTGTTGCCATATGTAATTGAAAGTGTTAAAAAACAAACTTTTTTTATAAAAAAATGTTTTTTAACTCGAAAATCATTCTCTGGAGACAATAAAAATATGAAGCCGTTGATATTCATCCTAAGAACAAATTATAAAAGAAAATTACTCACAATATTAACAGAAGGTCTATGCAGTTATGGCTTCGATGTTATTACTTTAAGAATAAAAATGGAGCGTCATCTCTCCCAAAATAATTTTGAAAAATTTGTTTCAAATGAGGTGAATTCGTCAATTTTTTCTATTATTGAAATCTACAGAAAAATAACCCAAACAGATAACCAACAATATATCTTGTTAAGTCATTCCAGATCAAAAGTTCCATATAAGATATTTGGTGACGAAAAAAATATGGGAATGATTCTAATTAATCCAAAAGTATCCGAAAGAAAAGCAAAGAGTCTTTATGAATTTTTTATCAATTCTCATAAAAAGTTTTACTTGTTCATAATTTTTAGCAGGAAGTCTATACTCCTATTTAAAAATAAAAACATAAATCAGATGCTTAAAGAACTTCACTCAACTAAATTTGATAAAAAGAAAATTATTATTCTTGATAAATCCAAAAATTCATTTAAATATTATGAAACAATTATCCTTGGAATGATTATTGATATAGTAGAAAATAAATTAATGACTTTAGATGTTTAGAGTTAATTAATGAGATATAACAATGTTTTGAGAGAGCATTTCGATACCATCATTTATTCTGAGAGGGAATGGCTACTTTTAGAAGAAAAAAGAAATAGTGCATATAAATTACTCGAAATTTTTTTCAATGAGGGAATCTACCCTTTCGTTTATGGAAGCATTGCTCGTGGTAACATTCATGAAGATAGTGATATAGATATCATTTTTCTACAAGAAATCCCTCCATTTCAAATTGAATACATCTTAAATAAGAATGGATATATCAATTATTTTCGAGAGATTATAATGGCGACGCCTTCAGATTCATTAAAACTCTATATTTATTTAAGTGAATTAGAAAGTATTACTCTCCCACTATCTAAGCTAGATACGAATGGTACAGAATTTTATAATTTCAGTGGAATTATTAACCTTAATCAATTAAAATCAGGAGTAAGAGTAGTTGGTATAGATAAAAGGTTAGTATTAATCAAACCTAACTCTCAGGGTCACGAAGAAATATCAATTATAGGGAACGAAGCTATATTTGCTAAGGAATTCAATATAAATATTAATGTTATAAATGAGAGAAAAAGAGTACTTTTAAGAAGAGAAAAGTATGGAAGAACTGGTGTATTTTTAAAAGAAAAAATTCAGATGAACGAGACCACTGAAGAAGTATTAAAAAAGCTGGCTAGTAGAAAATCTATCGTAAGAAAAAAGTTATATAAAAGATGAAAAAGGTTGTAATTTTAGAATCAGAGGAAAAAACCAATTACATTAGAGGAAGGGGTATTCCGAAGGGGTGTAAATATTGTTTAAAAGGAGCAAAAGCTGTATTATTTTTAAACGGAATTTGTCAAAAACCAAAAATATGTTTTTGGTATTGTCCACTTTCAGAAAATAGGAAAGATAAAAGCCTAACTTTTGCTAATGAGATTGAAATTTCTACAGAAGCGGAATTATTGGATGAAATTAATAAGATGAACGCGAAAGGAATGAGTATCACTGGAGGAGAACCCCTATCAGAATTTAATTTAAAGAAAACAATTAATTATCTAAGGTATATTAAACTCAAAAAAGGGAAAAAATTTCATATTCATCTTTATTCTAATGGAATGAATTTTAATGAAAAGATTGCTAAAAAATTGGCAAAAGAAAAATTAGATGAAATAAGGTTTCATCTTCCTAAAGAAAGATGGTCAAATTTTGAGCTTGCTTTAAACAAAGGAATGAGTGTAGGTGCTGAAGTTCCTGTAGTGCCAGATTATGATCATATACAAAATATAAAAGAATTAATTTTTTACTTAGACGAGATTGGAGCAGATTTTATCAATTTGAATGAGTTTGAATATTGTTTTCCAAATAGTCAATCATTAAAGGACCGTGGATTTCATTTGAAAAGGGGTTCTATTGCCTCAGTTGTCAACAGTCAAGAAGCTGCTCTTGATTTAATTAGAGAAATAGCTCCTAAAGTATCAATTAAGATCCACTTTTGTTCAACTAAAGCGAAAGATTATTACCAGTTGAGGAATAGATACATTCGGAGAGCAAAAAATATAAAATTACCTTTTGAAGTAATTAATGACGATGGATTATTAATATATGCACAAATCGAGGGTGAGCCGAGAGAATTAGCCAATCTATATAATTTAATCTTAACAAAAACAAAACTCAACGAAAATCAAATTAATTTTGATAATAAAGCAATACAACTACCATTCTATATAGCCATCGATGATTATTTTTTATCTCTATTAGAAATTTACAAATTAAAAGCTTATATTATAGAATGTACACCATTTCGTGATTCAAAATATCGGCAAGAAACTGAAAAAACTCCTATAAATCTATTTAAAAAAGAATTTGGTTTTAATGAAAATAAAGAAAGTAATTCCTAAGGATTTAAAAAAGATTATCTCACTTGAGCAAGATGTATTCAATGAAAATGCCTTTTCTACAGATTTAATTGAGAAATTGATAAATAAAAATACCTTTTTCTTGAAATTAGAGATCGGTAAAATTAAGAATAAATTAATTGGTTTTATAATTATTATAAAAGATATGGAAGAGAGGGTAAATATTATAAATTTTTTAGTCAAACAAGAGCATCAAAATAAAGGATATGGTTCATATCTATTAAAGAACGCGATAGAAGAAATAAAACAACTTAAGGAAATTCATAAAATTATTCTAAATGTTCAAGAAAATAACTCTATTGCTATTAAGCTATATCAAAAATTCAATTTTAAAATAAATCCTAAAATATTAGAAAAATATTATCAATCAGGAGAAAACGCCTATTTAATGGAACTGAATATTGATTCTGTATAAACTAAAACTTATAAATAAATTCTATTATAATATCTTTAAATTTCAATTTATATTATTTTAGACGAATTAAAAATTAGAAGTGTTGATTGAAAAATGGCTCCAGCCGATAAAGAAATGCAAGAAGAAATTAAGAAAGGAGTAACTCTTTCGAAAGTTGAAGATGCAGATTTAAAAGCAAGAGAAGACGAGAAAAAGAAACGTATGGAAGAACTAGAAAAAGTTAAAGAAGCGTTAGGAGAAAAATAATAATCTTCTTGTTTCTAACCAAGTAAATTCTCATCTTTTCTTATTTATTTTATTTTTATTTAAAATTTTTTCACTAATATATTAAATTAATCTTAATTCTGACGATAAATTAATTTAATATAGCCAAATAATTTTAAAGAGTCAGTTTTAAGTTTTGAAAATTCTTGATATAAACCTTAAGCACAGTGAGATTACCGTAAAAACCGAGAATCTTAACGATTTGTGGACTCTCTATAATGTTATTAATAAAGGTGATAAAGTTATTTCGCGTACACAGAGAAGAGTGGTTATAAAGGAAGGCACTAAAGGTGAACGCAAGGTGATGAAATTAAAATTAAACGTTGAAAATGTGTCCTTTCATGAATTTTCAAATCGTCTAAGAATTAAAGGGAAAATTTTGGAAGGTCCTGATGATTATGTCAGTTTCGGCACTTATCACACATTTAATGTAGTACTTACTCACAAACTAACAATTATAAAAGAAAAGTGGCTGAATCAAGAGGTACGACGATTGAAAGATACTTCGAAATTTGAGTCAAATTTTATAATACTTATCATCGCAATTGAAACAGGTTTAGCGAATTTAGCTCTTATTACTAATTTCAGCTACAAAAGAATTGCTACAATAAAAAAAAATATCCCCGGAAAAAGATATAAACAAGAATACCGCAATAAAGCCCTCTCAGAATTTTATGATGAGATTAAAAAAGTACTAGAAGAGAACCTTAAAAATATAGAAGTTGATCTAATTATCCTCTGTGGTCCTGGCAATTCTAGGGAACATTTATTAAAAAATATAAAGAAAAGCTCTGGTGTAGATTATCTTGATAAAATTGAGACATATCATGCGAGTTCAGGCACGGAAAGTGCTATTAGAGAAACTTTGAAATCAAAAAAGTTAGCAAGATTGAAAGTTAAAGTTAAAATTTTTCAAGAAACTGAGAAAATTGAATCTATTATGAATCAATTTGCAGAGGACCCAGATCTTATTGTTATTGGTATTGATGAGGTGGCTCCTGCGGCCAAACAGGGAGCGATAAAACAACTTTTGCTAGCTGATATACTTATTAGAGGTACCTCAAAAAAAGGCAAGTTAAAAATCGAAGAAATTATCACCAATGTAGAAAAATCCGGAGGTGCCGTAGATATAATGAGCACAGAAAATCTTCCTGGAGAACATCTAGTAAATTTAGGTTCGATTGTTGGAATACTCCGATATAAATTCTGAGATAAAAGACGATGACTAATATAAATTATATCGATAAAAATTCAGATATTCCATTGTATGGCGTAGATTTTATAGGTGTTATTGATAGGGGTACTAATGTTATTGAATTAAAACCTCTTACCTTATGTAATTTAAAATGTAAATACTGTTTTGTAAGTGCTGGTGATTATGAAACTAATTTCATGGTAGATTATAACTATTTACTTGAAAAAGTGAATGAGATAATAGAAATAAAAGGAAATTATAATATTGAAATCCATTTAGCACCATATGGAGAGATGCTCCTATATCCTTCTTTATTAAATTTGATTGAAAACCTATGGAAAATAGAGGGTGTCAAAATAATTTCAATGCAAACTAACGGGTTATTGTTGAGTAAGACCATAATAAAACAGTTAGAAGCTGTCAAGTTAACAAGAATCAATATCAGTTTAAATTCATTAAATCGAGAAAAAGTTAACTTTCTATGCAATTGTAAGAATTATGACATTCAAAATCTAATAGATAATATAAAAGAATTATTAAATTCAAAAATAAATATACTAATCGCTCCTGTATGGTTTCCAGGAGAAAATGATAACGATATTGAAGAAATCATAAAATTTGTTCGCGATTTAAAAATAAGGGATTCAAATAATAATAAAATTCAACTAGGAATTCAAAAATATTTAATTTATAAAACTGGAAGGAAGTTAAAAAAAATTCGTCCAAAAAGTTGGGGATACTTTTATAAACAACTATCTAACTTAGAAAAGAAATATAATATAAAATTAAAACTTGGACCAATAGATTTTGGTATTCATCACCGCAAACTTGTAGCATCATTAAATCTCAAAAAAAATGATACAATTGAATTGAAAGTAATTTCAAAAGGACGTTGGAATAGAGAATATATCGGAAAGATACGTGACAATTTCGGTATAAAACTATTAATAAACAAACCACTTACTCAACCTAATATTTTGATAGGAAAAAAAATTCAAGCAAAGATCATAAAGGCAAATTATCGAGACAATATTTTAACAGCTTTTTTTTCAATATAAACTTAAATAGAATAAATATTATATAAAATCAAAATAAAATATCGTATTAGAATAAATCAAAACCTATGAGAATTTAAGAGTGATTAAATCAAAATGAGTCCAATTATAACCCATGAAGATGAATTAGAACTCGCCAAAATGGAAAAGGAATTAGTTTCTCAATTTAAAAAATTAGCAAAAGCTCAAAATACTTTAATAGGGTCACAAAAAAAATATGCAGAGAATATTTCAAAGGTAAATGTTACCCGTGAAATGGTTAATCGAACATTTAGAGATGTATTAAAGCAAATGCAAACTCTCGTTAGAGAACGTAGATCTAATATAAAAGATGAGGAAGTCAAATTATTTCAGGAAATTATTCAAAAAAATGATGAATACATTAAAGCTAACAATACATACCTCAATGCAATCAAAGATATAGCGGTTAAAAAAGAATACCTAGTTGAAAAAAAGGAAGAATTCGTAGGCGCTCTAGGTGAACTCGCCAACAGAAGATCAGCCGTAATTAAAAAAGCGCTAGATGTTGAAAAAGCTAAAAACAAATTACTCGATGGAGATAAATTGAACATCCTTGACCAACAATTAAATGACGTTCAACGAGATTTTGATAGAGCACGAGATATATTAATTAAAAAAATACATCAATTCATCGAGGTAAGGGATGAAGTTAATGGCTTATGGATTAAATTAAAAGATACCGTGGATGAATTAAGTTAAACAAACTATTTCTCTCTTCTTTTACATTTTTTTAAAAAAATATCCATATTCAGACTTAAATTTATTAAACAAAAACTATATAATAATTATAGCAATAATTATTGTATAATTCTTATAGAAAGGTGCTCAAAAATCGCTGAAGAATTTGCGTCCTTTTTGGACCAAACCCGTAAAGCTCCAATGGAAGAAAAGTTAAATGCGTTTGGAGATATCGTCGAAAAAATAATGCAGATCGTCCTTAAGATCCCAGATCTCGTGGATAATAGCTTACAAGTTATCAATTCAAATATATCAAACTTACAAAATCAATTAAATACTGCAAATAGTGATATTACCGCGCTAAAATCACGACCCGCTGCGGTAGCTGCACCAGCAGGCCCAGCACCTGGAGGTCCACCACCTGGAGGCCCAGCACCTGGAGGTCCACCACCTGGAGGTCCACCACCTGGAGGCCCAGCACCTGGAGGCCCACCACCTGGAGGCCCAGCACCTGGAGGTCCACCACCTGGAGGTCCAGCACCTGGCCCTGCTCCTCGTCCTAAACAACCAGTATCTCTAAGAGGTGCGATAATGGGGGAGCTTAAGAGCCTGTTCAACAAACGGCGCTCTGGTTAGCCCGTTTCTGATTTTGAGGGTTTAATTATTCCCAATAAACGCCAGAGCTAACTCTCTTTTTTTAAAAACAAATTAGTAAATTAGATAATTTCTAAACAGTGTAATTAATTTTGCTTAATCTTAACATATTTCATAAAAAACTTTATTTAATGAAAAATAAGACAAAATCAAAATCTATTAATCTGATATTAAGGAAGTCACTAACAATGAAGAAGTTATATCTGAGATTTTTTTAAACAAATGGGTTTGAGGATATTAAACAATAAAAACTAACATTGATTAAACAATTGATCCGTAACATAAACATTTGTCTTTCTCCCTTCTAATTTTAATGTACTCGTTAACCTTGAATTCTTTCTCAGAGGGAAATTTTTTTTCTTTTATCTTGATTTTAATTTACTAATGTTTATCAGAAGAAATACTCTTATAAGAAAGACTGGTTAAAAATAAGTTTTTTACAATAATTCACTAGCTTTTGGGGTTGATTTACCACACCCCAATCGGAAAATCCCCCCAATGCATCAAATTTTTCTCTTTTTATTCTCACTCCATGGAGGATTAATATTTTTAGACATTCTAGATTTTCAAAACCATTTATCTCAAATATATTGTTATGTGAAAGGGATAATTTAACCAGTTTTTTTAAATTCTAAAGTCCTTCAATTTCAGAAATTAGATTATGATTTAATATCAACTCTCTTAAATTGGTAAGTGATTCAAGACCAGCATCCAAATTAATAAAATATTATAAAAAATTATAAAATATATCAGTGAGGGATCACCTGACTAACATAGTTGGGTACCATATTCTTATCAGGAGTCCAAAATATCCAAGAAATTTCCTAATACTTTCAATAGAGATTTCCAATTCTTTGGAATGTAAAAAATGAAAGTTCTCATTAATAGAAAATAATAATATACCTAAATGGATTAAATCTTAATTTTCTCAAAACTATCAAAGAATCACTTTAAAATTTCTAGGTATAAACAAAATTATTTTACTTTAGAACTCAAGAAATCCCGGATCATCAAAAATATCCTCAATTTTTCGCTCTTTCTTTATTTTCGATTCTCTTTCCGAAAATAAGGACTCTTCATCAGTACGAACTCCATGTTCCAATTCTTCAGCATCAAGTTGCACTATCGTATTTTTTTCCAAATCTTTGTACTCTTCAGATTTCATTTTCCAATCATTAACAACGTCAAGATCGACGTCATCTTCTTCTAATAATATACCTGCTTTAACCTTACAAAGATCTGATAAAATAGAATAGGCTAATGCAAGTTCGCCTAACTGATTTTCTTGTTTTAATTTCAGAATTCGCTTTTCCAATCTTTGTATTTCCTGATCAGCATAAAAGATATCTATAAAATCCCCAAAAGCATCGACAGGCTCTGAAATTGAGTTAATTAAGACTTCCTTTGTTATTCCGCAATTTCCACATTTTACAGT
>LAZR01001590.1_pt1 | contig 14204 bp, 17 predicted proteins | sample 329461 | NCBI WGS metagenome assembly LAZR01 (sample SAMN03002196, study PRJNA259156) | marine sediment metagenome | biome: sea floor; feature: Hydrothermal impacted sediments; material: marine sediment; isolation source: Loki non-amplified sample from Loki's castle hydrothermal vent sediment ...
GAAGAAACATGCGCGGGTTTTGACCCTGGATTTTAGAATGGGCAAACGAGGACCAGCACGAACCCCCACCAAGGCCTTGAAACTGGCCGGTAGCCGCCGCGCGGACGAGCGCGAGGAGCACGAACCGCAGCCGCCGCCGGGTGCGCCGGACATGCCGGGCGGGTTGAGCGACGGCGCGGTGGCGGAGTGGGACCGGATGGTGGCGGTGCTGGGCGACACGCCCGGGTTACTGACGAAGGTGGACGGCCCGGCGCTGGCGCTGCTGTGCCGGTCGCTGGATCGGGTGGCGAAGCTCTACAAGTGGACGCTGAGGAACAAGTCGGTGGCTCAGGGCACGACTGGGCAGCCGATTCAGCACCCGAAGGTGAAGGAATACGAGCGAGAGCGGGACCACTGCGCGGGTCTGCTGGGGCAGTTCGGGCTGACGCCTGCTGCGCGTTCGCGTGTGGCGGTAGCGGAGCCGAAGCGGACGACGGCCAAGGGGAGGTTCTTCACGGCATGAGACGAACACTTACGACAATCTACATGGATGGCGGCACGGTGATCGTCACGGCCGACATGTTGACGGACGTAACCATTGTCGAGTTCGCGCCCGATAAGCCGTGTCGGTTAGTCGTGAAGAATCCGGACGGGACCGAGTTCGTCTGCGAGTCGAACCCGGCCAGCGAGGAAGCGGAGGTGGCGGGGGCGTGACGATGGTAGCGACGGGGCCAATCAGGGTGCGGCGACCGATGCCGCGCGACGACGCGGAGTGGCGCAAGCTGCTACGGACGCTGCCGGGCTACGACCCGTGGGCTGACGCTGGCGACTGTGTGTTCAGCCGATCGCACGCGGTGCGGGTCATCGACTTCTTCGAGACGATGCTGACGCACGTGAAGGGTGAACTGGCGGGCACGCCGTTCCTGCTGGAGGACTGGCAACGGGCGTTCCTGGGCAACCTGTTCGGATGGCTGACGCCCGAGGGCGTTCGGCGCTACCAGGAGTGCCTGCTGTACGTGCCTCGGAAGAACGGCAAGACCCCGATGGCGGCCGGGATCGGGCTCTACATGCTGGCCTGCGACGGCGAGCAGGGGGCTGAGGTCTACAACCTGGCGAGCGATCGGGACCAGGCGACGCTGGTGTACGACCACGCGAGCGGCATGGTGCGGAACGAACCCGAGTTGGCAGACCGTTTGCGGGTCTACAAGTCCACCCGTGCGATCGTGTTCGAGGCCACGAACTCCAGTTACAAGGTCGTGCCGGCGGACGCGACGGGTGCCCACGGGTTCAACACCCACGCCGCGATCATCGACGAGCTGCACACCCAGCCGAACAGCGAGCTTGTCCACGCCGTCACCACGTCGGTGGCGGCCCGTCGTCAGCCACTGGTGCTGTACTTGACGACCGCGGACTACGACCAGGAGAGCGTGTGCAACGACAAGCACCGCTACGCCTGCTCTGTGCGGGATGGCACGGTCGAGGACCGCCGGTTCCTGCCGGTGATCTACGAGATGCCCCGCGATGCAGACTGGACCGACATGGCGGAGTTGGAGAAGGCGAACCCGAACCTTGGCGTGTCGGTGAAGCGGAACTACATCGAGCGTGCGCTTCAGCAGGCCAAGGACGATCCGGTCTACGAAAACGAGTTCAAGCGGCTGCATGGGAACATGAAGACCGAGCAGGCCGTGCGCTGGATCCAGCTCGACAAGTGGGACGCCTGCGACGGGGCTGTGGCGGACGAGGAGTTGAAGGGCTGCCCGTGCTGGCTGGGCATCGACCTGTCCAGCACGCACGATATCACGGCCGTCTGCGCGGTCTGGCAGTTGCCAGAGGAGCAGTTCGCAACCCGCTGGTGGTTCTGGGTGCCGACTGACACGATGGAGCGACGCGCCCGCGACGACCACGCGCCGTACGTGGTGTGGCAGCGGGACGGGCTGATCGAGCAGACCGAGGGCGCGGTGGTGGACTACGGCCGGGTGCGTGATGTCGTGGTGCAACTCGGCAAGGACCACGCGGTGCAGTCGATCGCGATCGATCCGTATAACGCGACGATGCTCGCCACCCAGTTGTCCGAGGAGGATGGCTTCGAGGTCGAGTTCTTCCGGCAGGGTTACCTGTCGATGAGCCCGGCGTGCAAGACGATGGACCGGATCGTGGGCGCCCGGAGACTGCGGCACGGCGGCAACCCGGTCGCGCGCTGGATGGCGAGCAATGTGGCGATCACGATGGACCCGGCGGAGAACATCAAGATGGTGAAGGACAAGTCGTACGGTCGTATCGACGGGATCGTGGCGCTGGTGATGGCGCTGGACCGGGCGGAGAATGCGGACGCCTGGGTGAACCCGTGGGGCGAGGAGGGTGCGTCATTCTGAACAAAGTGGCGAGGCTGGTGTGGGCGGTGGCGGCGGTGGGGCTGATCGTCGCGGGTGTGTGGCAATGGTCGCCGCCCGCCGCGATGGTCACGCTGGGCTGCCTGATGTTGGCCGACGTGGTTGTGGGGGGTAGACGACATGATTCTGGATAGCATCCTGGCGGCGTTCGGCCCGGCGAGCGACTTCGTGAACCCGCAGGCGTGGCTGACGGACTGGTCCGGCGGGCCTCTGTCGGGCGCCGGGGTGAACGTGTCGCCCGACTCGGCGATGGCGCTCCCGGCCTACTACGCCTGCGTGCGGGTGATCTCTGAGGACGTGGCGAAGCTGCCGCTGATTACGTACGAGCGGCTGGAGGGTGGCGGTAAGGACCGGGCGCTGGAGCACCCGAACTACAAGCTGCTGCACGACTCGCCGAACCCAGAGATGACTGCGATGTCGTTCCGCGAGGTGATGACCTCGTGGGCGATGGGCTACCACGGCGGGTATGCCGAGATCGAAGCCGACAGGCAGGGCCGCGCGCTGGCACTATGGCCGATCCACCCGACGCGGGTGACGCCGAAGCGGGACGCGAGCGGGGTGCTGTTCTACGAGGTCCGCGTAGCGGATGTCAAGAAGCTGGACGGCACGAGCATGGGGGGCACGCCCGTGCCGTTCCCGGCTGCGTCGATGCTGCACATTCACGGGCTTGGCAGCAACGGGATCACCGGCTTTCCTATGTCTGCGATCGGCCGCGAGGCGATCGGTATCGGGCTCGGGCAGCAGGAATACCGCGGCGAGTTCTTCAGGAATGGGGCCATGCCGGGCGCTGCGTACACGCCGCCCAAGATGGTGAGCCATGACGACAAGAAGACGATGCGCGCCGCGTGGGCCAGGACGTTCGGGATGGGCGGCGATCGGCAGGGGCTCGCGGTATTGGACCCCGGCTCAACGCTGACGACGTTCTCGATCGACCCCAAGAAGGCGCAGATGATCGAGGCGGGCCAGTACACGGTCGAGGACATCGCCCGGCTGTTCCGTATGCCACCGCACAAGATCCAGCATCTGCTGCGCGCGACGTTCAGCAACATCATCGAACAGTCTTTGGAATATGTAACCGATACGCTGCAGCCTTGGCTGGTGCGGTGGGAGCAAGAGATCGCCCGCAAGCTGTTCGCACGCTCGGCCGACACGCGGTTCTTTGCAGAGCATCTGGTGGACGGGTTGCTACGTGGTAAGCCATCAGAGCGTGCCGCGGCGAATCAGATCCAGCTTATGAATGGCGTGCTGACGATCGACGAGTGGCGGGCGCAGGAGAATCGCAACGCGCTCGACGACGATCTGGGTGGCAAGCACTACATTCTGAGCACGCTGAAGGCCGTGGAGGACGAGGACGACGAGCCCGAGGAGCCGGTGCCACCCCCGTTCGACCCGCCGCAACCGCCACCGGGCGAGGAACCGGACGAGGATGAGGACGGCGCACAGGACCGGGCCGCGACGTTCGCGCTGTTCGAGGACACGTTCGCGCGCATAATCGGCAAGGAAGTGAAGGCGATGCGGCGTCTGGCGACGAAGCACGCGGGCGACGCGACGGCGTTCGGCAACGCGGTGACTGCGTTCTACCTTCGTCACAAGGGCATGGTAGCGGCGGAGTGCGGGAAGGTGGCGGACATCGAGACGGGGCGGTTCGGGGGTGTAGCCGACCGCGACGCGATCAACTCGTTTGCCGAGTGGCACGCTGACGCGGCATCGCAGCGTATTCGCATCGCGTTCACCAATGCCACCGTGGGTAGCGAGTTGGAATTGTGGAACAGCGAGACGGTGGATAGCCGAGCACGGTCACTGTGCTGCCTTATATTCAGGAGACACGACAATGGATCGGAATAGATGCGGGCACCTGCACATGGGGCCGTGGCTGGTGGAGTGGGGCTGGATGGACCGGGCCGTCGCAGTCTTCAAGGCGGGCGGCACGCTGGCGGTGGCCGACATAGAGGAGGAGGACGAGGGCGAAGCGCGGACCCAGACTGTGGCGGGTGTCGCCGTCATCGGCATCGTTGGATTCATGTCCAAGGGCGTCAGTTCAATGGGTGGTACGAGTACACTGGCGGTGCGCGACGCGGTACGTTCGGCCACGAAGGATCCGGCCGTCGAGGCAATCGTGCTGCTTATCGACTCGCCCGGTGGGACCGCGGCGGGCAACCAGGAACTAGCGGACGACATCGCGGCTGCTGTTGCGGCCAAGCCGGTGCTGACACACTTCGACGACGTGGGCGCGTCGGCGGCGTTCTGGGTCGGCGCGATGGCTGGGATCGGCAACGTGTCCGCCAACGCCTCCGCGCTGGTCGGGTCGATCGGCACCATCATGTCAATCGAGGATACGTCCGGCCAGTTCGAGAAAGAGGGGATCGTGGCGCACCACCTGACGAGCGACGGCGCCAGTATGAAGGCGGCGGGCGGTGAGGGGACCGAGATCACCGACGAGCAACTGGCGTACTTCCAAGGGATCATCGACGCCTTTGGTGCGACGTTCGTGAACTCAGTAGCCAACGCCCGCGGTCTGGACCCGGCGGACATCCGGGCGCTCGACGGGCGCGTACTGCTCGCGAAGGACGCGCTGGCTGCGGGGCTGATCGACCACGTGCGCTCCTTCGAGGACACGATCGACGCGGCGCGCGGGCTGGCACGGGCGCGGCAGAACGACCGTCGCCAGCAGCAGTCGAACCGGAACCGGCTGCGGTTGGGCGGGGTATAATCTGGCATGCCCAAAGCCAAGCTGAAGAAATGCGAACGCTGTCGTCGGATGGAGGTCTCCTATCCTGGCGATCGCTATTGCTACGGGTGTGGTCAGACTGTTCTGTCGAACCACACGAGGGCTGGCACGGTTGACCATCGAGGGTGTGTGACACAGCGCGGTGACGGGAGCGTGCTGTACAACTCTCGCCAGCATCGCTGAACCGCTCTGCGGACGCTTGAAACCGGCGACGCGCGCGCCTATACTTGGTACGGCGGCTTCGGCCGCATTACGAACTTGCTCGTCAGGAATAGTAAACTAGCCTGACGGGCTTAGTGCCCCGGCGCTGGCGGCCCTGAGAGACCGCGAGAGAGTCGGGCTTAGAGCGGGTTGGCGGTCCTGAGCGACCAAGCGGCCTGCCGAGCTTCGAGTAAGACCAGTCCCGACATGTCGGGACTGGCGCGGCATTGGGGCATTTCACATGACATCCCAAGAATTGCGCGAGCGCGCTGTGTGCGCGCACGCAGAGGCTGAGGCCATCCAGGCCACGGCCGAGGGTGAGGACAGGATCCTCACCGAGGACGAGCAGTCGCAGTTTGACGCCAAGCTTGCCGACCAGAAGGCGCTGTTGAATCGCGCCGACCTGTCTGACAAGGTGGCGGCCGGGGCTGCGACCCTGAAGGAATCACAAGGGCGGAGGGTACCGGCCGGTGCCGACCTCCACATCGACGCATCGGGTCTCGACGACCTGAAGGCGGGCGACATCACGGGCGTGCGAGAGCGACTGGCAGACGATCCCAAGCTGGGCTTCGTCGGGCTGGGCGACTTCGCGACGGCGGTGAAGTCCGCGTACTCGCCCAACGCTGGGCAGGACATGGACCACCGGCTGCAGATCGGTGCAGCGGTCTCTGGACTGTCGCAGGGCACGGGCTCGGACGGCGGCTTCCTGCTCCCACCCGAGTTCTCGACCACCATCTGGGACGGGATGAACCGCGAGCCGGACAACATGCTCGCGCGCACGGACCAGTTCACGGTGACCGGTGAGTCGCTGACGTTCCCGGCCAACGCTGAGACGAGCAGAGCGACGGGTAGCCGTTGGGGCGGCATCCAGGGCTACTGGATCGCCGAAGCGGCACAGGTCACAAAGAGCAAGCCGAAGCTGCGCCAGGTCAAGATCGAGCCGCAGCAGTTGGCGGTGCTGGTGTACGCGACGGACAAGTTGCTCAACGCATCCGGTCCGGCGCTGACCCAGTGGCTGACCCGCGCGGCCACGACTGAGATCAACTTCCTTGTGGGAAACTCGATCCTGGCTGGCGACGGCGTGGGCAAGCCGGTGGGCATCATCGGCCACGCCTCGACCGTGAGTGTTGCGAAGGAAACGGCTGGTGGCGCGCAGGGCACCGCCACGATCGTCAAGGAGAACATCGACAAGATGTGGTCGCGGTGTCACGCGAACGCGCGCGGCAATGCGGTCTGGTTCATCAACCAGGATTGCGAGCCGCAGCTTGAGCAGTTGGCGGCGGACGTTGGCACCGGCGGCGTGCCGGTCTACCTGCCCGCGGGCGGGATCACGGACACTCCGAACGCTCGGCTGAAGGGCCGTCCGGTCGTGGTGTCTGAGTTCTGCAAGACGGTCGGGACGGTCGGGGACATCATCCTCGCCGATCTCCAGGCGTACCTCACGGGCGTCAGGGGTGGAATCGACACAGCGATGTCGATGCACCTGCGATTCGACTACCTCGAATCGGTGTTCCGCTTCGTGTTCGCTGTGGATGGGCAGCCGTGGCTAGCGTCGAAGATCACCCCGTTCAACGGCGGGTCAACCAAAACACTGTCACCGTTCGTGACACTGGCGACGAGGGCGTAATCATGGGAAAGATCGTAGAACAAATCCAGGTGATTGACTGGACCGGCGTGGGCACGATTGACATCGACACCGACCGGGTGCTTGATTACATCGACGTGCGCAACTACAGACGTGCGCTGGTGATCTTCAACTCGCCCGCCGGTACAGCCGCGGACGACTGGAACTTCACAGTGCGGCAGGCGGACACCATCTCGGGTGGCAACGTCAAGGACTACGACGTGATATCGGAGTACTGGACGAAGCAGGCCGCAACGAACCTGTTGAGCACCGAGATATTCACGCGCTCGACCCAGACGGCCGACGCGCTGGTGTCGGGCGACGCGACATCTGCGGAGGAGGTCGGACTGCTCTTGCTGGACTTCGACTTCACGCTGATGGACACGGCCAACGGGTTTGTGTTCCTTGGCGGCGCCATCACACAGGACGCATCGAACGCGGCCCAGGTATGCGCGTGCAACCTGATGCTGTACGAACCGCGTTATCCGCAGGCGATCACCGTGACGGCGATCGCGTAACTCTGAACCCTGGAGTGCCCGCCTCAATCGTGGGGCGGGCGCGTTCAACACAGGAAGGAATGCAAGGAAATGGCACGAAGAGCACGCACGGAACTGTTCGTCGGCAAGCACAGCGGCGGCATGTTCTCAATCGAAAACATGGGCATCTCAACCGGCAATCGGGTGTTTGTCGATTCGGTCTCGGGCACAGACTCGGCCGGACGAGGCAACAACCCCAGCAACCCCGTGGCCACTCTCGATTACGCTGTCGGTCTCACGACCGCGAATCAAGGCGACATCATCTACGTGATGGAGAATCACGCGGAAACGATCACAACCGCGGCCCCGGTTGCGATCGACGTGGACGGGGTGACCATCAAGTGTCTCGGCGAAGGCAGCGATCGTCCGACGTTCACACTCGGCACCAACGCGGCCGCGACGATCACGGTATCGGCGGCCAACGTGAGCATCGACAACATGCTCGTGTCCAACACCGTCGACAACTGCACGTCGATGATGACGGTATCGGGCGACGACTTCTCGTTCACGAACGGTGAGACGCGCGACACGGGAGCGGTCGAGGCCGCGCTGGTCTGGACGATCACCGGCGACCGTTGGCACATCAACAACTACACCCACATCGGCGAGGGCTCTGGCGACCAGGCGGTTGCGTGCTTCCAGCCGACAGGCACAGACCGCGGCATCCTCGAAAACTTCAACGTGGACTCCGCTGGATCGACGGCGGTGTTCAGTTCTTTGAGCACGGCCAATACGCTGATGCGTATTCACGATGGGTACTTCATTCAGCGCGAGGCTGCGGTCGGCGTAGCGATGTCGCTGCTCTCGGCGGACACGGGGTTCGTTGGTCCGAACATTCACATTCGGCTGGTGGACGATAACACCGATCCGTTCGCCGCAATCGACTCCGCTTCCAACGTCAACTTCCTCGGCCCGATCACGGTCGCGGCGGGCGACGACGAGGCGGGTCTCGACATCTCGCACGGCCTTGCGGTGGCGGCCGATCAGAACTTGGTGCAAACCCCGTGGGGCGCGGCAAGGGAAGTCACCGAATCGTTCCAGCCGGCGGCGTCGCTGGTTCCGATCTTCACCCCATCGGTGGGCAAGTGCCTGATCGTGGGCCTCTGGTTGCAGATCGATACGACGATGGGTGCGGCTGCGGACTTCATTGTGCAGTCCTCAACGACTGCGGCTGGAGCCATGAACATCTGCGCTATCACACAGGTGGACGGCGAAGCGGACGAGACAATCCTTGGCCTGACCGGGAACGCAGCGGACGTGCTGTCGCTCGGGACGGCTCGGTGCGCCTCTCCGATTGTGGTCGATGGTGCTGATTCAGGGGTCACGATCGGGGTGCTGGGTTCGGAAGCGAACGTCGCTACCGGCCACGGCATCTGGCACTGTCTCTACATCCCGCTGGAACGCGGGGCTCTCATCACGGCAGCCGCGTAAGGGGGGTGATCTGTGGGTACGAAGTCAAAACAGATTCGCGACACCACCACGCTCCAAGCCGCGACCACGACGGCCGCGGGTGCGATCGACACGACGGGCTCGGCGGTCGGCATGGGCATACCGCTGAACGGCTTTGTGTTCGTGCTGGACGTGACTGCGGCGGCAACCGACGTGGGCGATCTGCTCGACGTGTCGGTTGAAACCCGCATCGACGACGGGGTGGGGGCAACGTGGCACCAGGTGGTCCACTTCACTCAGGTGCTCGGCGACGGCGGCGCGAAGCAGTTCGTGGAGAAGATCACGTCGGCGAGGATCGAGGCCGGGTACGAGTCGGGCACGGCGCTGGGCGCTGGCTTGGTTCGGAACCTCATCGGGGACGAATGGCGCGTGGCGTGGGTGCAGGTGGACGCGGACAGCGACGCCACCTTCACGTTCAGCGTCACGGCCTGTCCAATGTAGTTCAACCCCGGCGCGGCGGGAAAACCGCGCCGGGTCTTACTGAATGGGGAACTGACCGATGGCAGACATCACCATCACGGTCGCGAACGTCCTTCGGGTGGACGGCACGACCGGGACCGGCACGGCGGGCGCGACCATCACGGCCGGGCAGCCGCTGTATGCGGACAGCACGGACAGCGGCAAGTTGAAGCTGGCCGACGCCGACGCGGCCGCGAGCGCTGACAGCGTGGGTGTCGCGTTGCACGGATCGCTGACGGGCCAGCCGGTCAAGTACCAGGCGTCCGGCCAGATCACGATCGGCGGCACGGTGGTGGTCGGGGAGGTGTACTGCGTTTCGACTACGGCGGGCGGGGTAGCACCTGATGCCGATGTCATCGCGGGCGACTACCGCACGATTCTCGGCGTCGGCACGAGCGCAACGGTCATCACGCTAAAACTCTTTACCTCTGGCGCGCAGATCCCATAATGATTACTCTCGTCACAGCCGCAACCGACGAGCCGGTGTCGCTGGCGGATGCGAAGAAGCATCTGAACTACGACGACACTGCGGACGACGTGTATATCCGTGGTCTGATTGCTGCGGCGCGCGCGCACGCCGAGATGTTCACGCGGCTCAAGTTCATCAATGCGACGTATGACTGGTCGATGCCTGCGTGGCCAACCTTCCCCATGCGGCTGACCGAGTGGCCGCTAGCGCCGCTGTCGTCCGTCACGTCGATCAAGTACGTGGATGGCGACGGCACGACCCAGACGTGGGCAGCGAGCAACTACGTCGTGCAGACCGGACTGAAGCCGGGCGTGATCGAACTGGCGTTCAACGTGACGCTGCCGACCACGCGCAGCCAGCCGAACGCGGTGACGGTGCGGTACGTGGCTGGCTACGGCGACATTGACGACGTACCGGCCGACGCGCGGCTCGCGATGCTGATGCTGCTGGGCCATTGGTACGAGAACCGCGAGGCGGTTGTTATCGGCACGATCACGGCAGAGGTGCCGAAGGCTGTTGACGCGCTGCTGTGGGGCATTCGGGTAGGGGAAGTGTAGTGGCGATCCGGGCCGGGACACTGCGGCACGTGGTCAAGGTCGAGAGCGTGACGGTCGCGCGCGACGACTACGCCGACCCGCTGGAGACCTGGGCCTTGTGGCCTGCGGGGTCGAGCGGATTCCGCCGCGCGTCGATCACGCCGACCGGCGGCAGCGAGACTGAGATCGGCGGCGCGCGTGTGTTCGTCGGTACGTTCGAGGTTCGGATGCGGTATCGGTCTGGGTTCACCGCCGGTATGCGGCTCACGTTCAACTCGCGGGTCATGCACATCACGCAGGTCGTGCACGTGGACGAGATCAATCACGAGATCATCCTGCTGTGCGAGGAGGTGGCGTCGTGAGCACGCTGACTACCAGCACCGCTGGCGGACTTGCCGGCCCAATGGAACTCGTCGGGATAAAGGACGTGATCGCTGCGCTGGAGGAGATGTCGATCGCCAGTCGCCGCCGCGTGATGCGCCCGGCGATCCGCGAGGGCGCGTCGATCGTCAGCAAGGCGGCGAAGAAGAACGCAAAGTCTCGCACCAATGTTCTGACATCGCGGGCGAAGAAGGCGCAGGGGCCGGGTCCGCTATCGCTGGGTGCTGGCGAATCAACCGGCGCGCTGTCGCGCTCCATCGGTATCAAGACCGGCATCGGTAAACACGGCGTGTTTGCGGTGATCGGTGCCAGGGTACGGCAGGGCGATACGCTCGTGCGCGTTGGCGCTCGTTCAGTTCGCACCCGCCGCCCGTCGCGCTACTCGCACTTGGTCGAGAAGGGCACAAGCCACTCGCGTGCGTTCCCGTTCCTTGGACCGGCGTTCGAGCAGAACCGGGGGCGTATCAAGGCTGCAATTCTGCGGCGAGCGCGCAAGGAGTTTGTGAAGGAAGCGAACAAGATTGCGGCCAAGGCTGCCAAGCGTGCGGGGCGTGCGGCATGAGCCTCACCCGCGCACTCATCTACGAACTGGAGCAGGACTCGGGCGTGTCCGGCAAGGTCAGCGACCGCATCTTCATCGGCCGCCCGTCGCGCGAGAGCCCGACGTACCCGATGCTGATCGTGGACCTGACCGACACGCAGCACGTCACTACGAACGACGGTAAGGCCGGGCTGGCCATGTACACCTACGACATCGAGGTAGAGGCGCGGACGTACGAGGAACTGAACGACACGGCCAAGACCGTGCGGATTCTGCTCGACGGCAACACGGGCGACGCGACGTTCGGCGAGACGGCGAAAACGGTGGACGTGAAAAGTATCACGTTGCAGGGGCAAAGCGATAGCAAGGACGGGCCGGACGACGGAAGCGATCGTCCGGTGTTCGTGCGGACCATGACGTTCGACATCTGGTGGGCGGAGTCAACGTCGTAAAGGGGATTCGGGATGGCCATTACAATCGGAACCGGGCTGGTGATATCAGGGTCGGTCAGTTCGGCGGACGTGAACGTGATCGACTTGTCGTGGTCAGGCTGGGGACGGCCCGCGATCGACATCACCACCAACGACAGCACGAACGCGCGTGAGTTCGTAGCGGGCGCGCTGTACGACCCCGGCGAGCTGGCCGTGACCGTGAAGTTCGACGAGAGCGTTGCGAGTGGTGCGGCGTTGCCGCCGATGCTCTCGAACGCTACCGAGACATGGACCATCACGCCGCGGTCGGGCGGCAAGGCGTTTATCTGCGACGGCTTCGTGACGGACCTGAGTATGGGGTTCCCGCACGAAGACGCGAACACGGCAACGTGGACCATCAAACTGACCAGCGAAGTAACCGGCACGTGGGACGACGCATAAATAAGGAGGGCCGCAATGCCCGCCAGCTTAGGGACTGGATACGACAAGCGCGCCTTCGTGACGGCGGCGCAGGACGGCGAGATACAGGCCGTCGCAGACATGCCGAGCGGCGTGCCGTCCGTGTGGGTACGGTCCATGCTGCTCGGCCTGCGGGCGCGGATCATGCAGGCCGCGTCGGCCAAGGGCGAGGGCGAACTGTTGTCGGCGGCGGACCTCGCGCCGTTCCAGATCGACGTTGTGCTGGCGTGCTCGTGCGAGCATGACGGCACACGCATCTTCAACGATACCGACGAGGATCGCCAGGCCGTTGAGGGGATGCTGCCCGAGGTGATTGACGCGATCTCAATGGCGGCGCTGGCTGTGTCCGGTATCTCTGGCGATGGCGCCGGGGACATATCGGAAAACTCCGACGCCCCGAGTGCCGTTTCAGCTACCGCCTAGCGTCGCACTTGGGGTACAAGACCGTCGCCGAGATGGAGCGGCGGATGACGAGCCGGGAGTACGCGGGGTGGATGGAGTTCTACAAGCTGGAGCCGTGGGGCAGCGAGGCGGAGTGGCTGCACACCGCGCAGGTGCTCGCGATGATGGCAAACGTCAACCGCGACGCGAAGCGACGGCCGCAGCCGTACAAGGCCGCGGACTTCATGCCGAAGTTCGACAGGCCAGCGAGAGTGCCAACCGCGGAGGAACTGGACAAGAAGGTCGGCGCGATCTTCAGAGCGATGAAAGCGGGGCCTGGTAGCTGATGGCGACAACTATGAACCCAGAGAAGGCTCGGCAGCAGAAGCGTGACTGGCGCGAGAAGAACCGCGAGACAGTGACGGAGTGTAATCGCAAGTACCGCGAGGCGAACCGCGCAATACTGCGAGCTCGCGCTCGCAAGTACCGCGAGGAGAATCTGGACAAGGTACGCGCCGCCAACAGGAAGTGGTTTGAGGAGAATCCGGACAAGGCGAAACAGTGTTATCGCAACTACTATAGAGCGAACCAAGAGGCTGCGACAGAGTACCAGCGTAACCGTCGTGCGGCGAATCCGCAACTCGCACATGCGCGTGATCGCAACTACTATGAGAAGAACGCGGCAGTGATTAGCAAGCGCGCGCGTAAGTGGCGCGACGAGCACCCAGAGGAGAGCCGCGCGAAGGACGCCAGGGGGAGGCATGCCCGCCGCGCACGCGAACGCGGAGTGGAGAGCGAACGGCTAAACCCCTTGGCTGTGTTCGTGTCGGACGACTATATCTGCCAACGATGCGGGCTAAACGTGCACCAATACAAGGGGCCGGGCTGGTATCGCGACCGCGCCACCATCGACCACATCATCGCGCTCGCGAACACCAATAGGGGTGGTGACAACACGAGCAACAACCGGCAAACTATGTGCAGCATGTGCAATAGCGAGAAAGGGCACGGCGACGATGATCCAACCCGGAGGCCATCCGCCGCCCGAGCCGTCCGCGACAAGGCCGCCCGCGATCGTGGCGAACTGTCGCGGGACATTCAGATGAGCGACGAGGCGCAGGCGAAACGGATCCGTGGCCGGTATCGGATCTGATGCTCGAAGCGTTGGGCGCGATCTCACTGGCGGCGCTGGCGACGACTGGACTTACGTCCAGTGACAACAACAAGAAGGGAGCGGCGTAGATATCGCCACCACAATCGCAAAGATGGCCGTGATCCTCTCTGCACGAACGAAGGATTTTGAGCAGGGCTTGACGAGGGCGAACACTAAAGCCAAGAAGTTCGGCATTGACTTCAAGAAGATCGGTAAGGCGGTGGCCAAGAGCTTCAAGGTAATCGCGCTGGCCGCGGTTGCGATGGCGACGGCGGTGGTTGCTGGCATGGTCGCCGTCACTAAGGCCGGTTTCGCGACTGTCGATTCGCTGGCGAAGACTTCGAGGAAGTTGAACATAACCACCGAGGCGCTTGCGTCGTTCCGGCTGGCGGGGAAACTCGCGGGCATCGAAGCGCGAACGCTCGACATGGCTATCCAGCGTATGACGCGGCGCATCTCTGAGGCCGCAATGGGAACGGGCGAGGCG
>LAZR01001591.1_pt1 | contig 14198 bp, 26 predicted proteins | sample 329461 | NCBI WGS metagenome assembly LAZR01 (sample SAMN03002196, study PRJNA259156) | marine sediment metagenome | biome: sea floor; feature: Hydrothermal impacted sediments; material: marine sediment; isolation source: Loki non-amplified sample from Loki's castle hydrothermal vent sediment ...
GATATAAACAAAAACTTCGATAAATTACCTATAGTTAAGACAGCAAGAGGAGAAAATCAGGCAGTGTTTGGAATACCAGAGAGTTCGGTATTACCTGCACCATTGAAAAGAACAAGTTAGGAGGTTAAAATGGTAGTATGCAAGGAAGAAAAAGGATTAAGATTCCCATGCAGTGAAGGTTTTACTGGAACATTAGAGAAAAGTGTAAAGAGTTTAGATAGTGGTGGAATAAGATTTAAGAAAAACAAAAGGAGGTAAAAAACAATGGTAAAAAAACTACGGTTTTTCGATGTTAAAGGAAAAAAGAGTTTTACAACAACTAATTTCACCATAATTAGAAAAGGTGGAAGAACAAGGGCAGCAACAGTAGCACCAAGCGGTGCAAGAGCATCTGTTTTTGTAAAGAAAGGATTTAAAAAATAAAAGGAGGTAATAAAAATGGCAAGATTTGACCCAGTAGGGGTAACAGGAAGGAGATTAAGGAAAGCAAGAAAGACTACATTTAGAAGGATAGCAAAAGTTAAGAAGACAACAATAGGAAGGATAAAAGGAGCAAAGCAAAGAGCAAGAGGTAGAGCATTAGGTATTCAAGGAAATATACTTGATCCATTTAACTAGTATGGGACTATCCGATAGGCAGAGATTGAAGTTTTACAGAGATAAAGATAGAGGTAACAAGATTAAGAATGTTATCTTGAAGAATGTAAGAAAGAAACAGCACATAGTTCATGGTGCTAGGGCTTTGAATGAGTTCTTCCCACCATTTCTTGATAGGCCAACTGAAGATTATGATGTTTTCTCTAGTACCCCCAAAAGAACAGCCGAAAAGGTAGAAAAAAGGTTGGATAAGAGATTTGGTGGGGACTTTTTCAGAACAGAACCTGCAAAGTTTAAGGGAACTGTAAAGATTAAGTCAAATGTTACGGAAAGAACCATAGCAGATTATACTAATCCTAAGAGAGATATACAACATACAAAAAGAAGGGGGATAAAGTATGCCAACTTCAAGCATTTCAAAAAGAGAATAAAGGAATCTTTGGCTGACCCAAAAAACAGGTTCAGGCATGATAAAGACAGGGAAACATTAAGAAGGATAAAGCTTACTGAAAAGTTAAGGACAAAGAAAAGAAAGAGGGCAAGAGAAGCAAAAACATTTACTGAGTTGCTTCCAGACATTCCAAAGAGAGGTTTTAGGTTTTTATGAATAAAACAATAACATTAATCTTCATATTTGCTTTAGTTTGTGTATTAAACGTTAGTTCTGCTAGTGATGTAAATGTTAGTGATTTTCAAAACCTTTGGTGGTTTAATGATACTATTACAAATGTTCATACTGCAAGAGATTATAGTGCGAATGTAAATCATGCAACAAATAATAGTGATGCAATTATAGAACAATCTAGTTCCAACTGTCAAGAGAATTTTACTAATTGTGGTTTTACAGATGGTTCAGACGCTTATTTTAGGGCAGAAAGTAATGTATTTGATGATAATGAAAATCATACTTTCTTTTGTATGTTTAAGCCAACACAGGCAGAGGCTACTTTCGATATTTTCTGCGGAGATAATGATGCTTTTTATATGAATGATAATGGGGCAGATATTCAATTAAATACAAGAGATGGAGGGGGATTTGATTCTTTTGATATAGTTACTAATTATGATACTACAAATAATACATGGTATTTTCTTTGGGGAACTAATAACGGAACTCATTATTGTGGATATAATACAAGTGGAGTTTTAATTAATTGTAGTACATTTGATGGAACCTTTCAATCTAATAATATATTTGAATTTGGAGGTGCTGGAACAGGAGCTTCAGCAAGAGTATATTCCCAAGCAGCAGGAGTATGGAACAGAAGGCTTAACCAATCGGAAATGGCTGAAGTTTACAAACAAGTAGTTCAAGGAAATAGAAGTATTCTTAATGGTACTCTTCTTGCATCACCAATTTCTCCAACAACACTAAACTGGACATTTAGACCAAAGAACGGTTTTTTAAATACTTCGGCACAAATAATAACATATCAATCAGATAACCCTTCTAATTATTCTATAGAATGGGGAACAACAATTTCTTATGGGAATTTTACATCTTTAAACAACAGTGCAACATTCTATGATATAATTTTAGATTCTTTAAGCTCAGATACAACATATTTTTATCAATTAATTGTAAATAATAGTAATGTTAGTTTAACCTGGGCTTCTAACTTTACAACAATGCCCTCAACTAATAGAGATTTTAAGTTTTGTCAGTTATCAGATATACATATAGGAAATACTAACTGGGAGGATAGCACACCCAGATTAAGAAGAATATTAAACTTTTGTTCAAGTGAGAATGTCGATTTCATAACTTTTACAGGAGATACACATGAAGGTACAAGTTTTGCAAGTTCTGAAAATAATCTTAATAATTTTTCTAAAATACTTTCAGAAGAAGTACCTCACATTCCTTTTTTAGCTACAACAGGAAACCATGACCCTGCAGATGGTGATGGGGGTAATAATGTAGTTTGGAAACGGTTTTGGACTAATCCTACTAATGGTAAGGGAAACAAAACAGATGGGAATCATAGGGATTTAGGAAATGAAACAGTATGGGCATTTAATTATTCTTATGGTTGTTTTGTTGCAGTATCTAATAACTTAAATTTGAGCAATAAAAGTTCTCAATTTAATTTTATTAATGATAGTTTACAAAGTTGTGGCACTGATAATTGGTTTAGAGTAGTACTTGAACATAGCCCATATAACTTTACTGGAAATAAAAATTGGATGGATTGGGTTGATATATATAGAAATACAAGTGCTTTGAAATACGCAGGGGATTTTCATAGTGCAGGATATAATCTATCTTTAAATCAATTAAGAGCATCACCAATATATGACCAGTTTGATGGATTTAAACAAGAGATGGCAGATTATGATGAATGGAATAATAACAGTAAAGCATTTTTTTCAATGACTACTGTTAATGCTTCAACAGCGAGAGTTGAATTTTATAATGATACACCTACTATAATTCAAACATTCTTCTGGAATAATTCTAATTTTGTAGCTTCTAGTACAGATACAACACAACCTTCATTCGCAAACAACCAAACAAACGCATCTGCTTCATTATTTAATAGTGGCACAGTTCAAATCAACCTAACAATAGAAGACGATTCAAACATTAGTGCATACACTTTAACCCATAATGACACAACGGATGGCACATTTACCAATGAAACCATAGTAAACCTGGCAGGGGATGGAAACGTTACTATAGTATGGAACTACACAATAACAAATTTTCCTACAAATGGTGGAAAGTTTGGTTGGCAGATATGGGCTAATGATACTTTAAATAATGTTAATGTTAGCCAGATTTATACCTTTCAAGTACAAAATAGTTCTGGATTACAACCAAGAATAACAGGGCAAACATCAAGATTCCTAAGAACAGCACTTATGGTAATAATAGCAACAGCAATCTTAGTGGCAATATTAGCTCCAATCATATCTGGTGGAGGTTTGTCTCTAGCTTTCATAATAACAATACTTTTAATTTCGATAATAGGTTTAATAGCATTAAGTTTTATACAGAATTTAATCTAGGAGGTAAGAAAATGGTAAGATTATTTGGAAGAGACCCAGTTAGGAAGAAGATAGAGAGACAAATAATAAGGGAAGCAGTTGCAAAAGAAAAAGTAAAACAGAGATTATTAAAATTCGAGAAAAGGAAAGCAAGGGCAATAGAAAGAGTAAGAAAACCATCACCATTTAAAGGTATAGCAGTAAAAGCAGGGAAACGTGCAAGGAAAGAGATTGGAAAAAGCATTAGAGGTTTTGCACAGAAGATAGGAAAACCAAGAGAAGAAGAAAAAGAAACATTAGTAATTCTAGGTGGAAAGCCAAGAAGAGTTAAAGGGAGAGTAAGAATAATACAACCTGTAGATTCAGCTTTAGATTTAGGTGATTTAGGATTAAATGTTGATATACTTGGAAAACAACCAAGAAAAACAAAACAAAAACCATTTAGGTTTTTTTAAACATGGAGGTGTTTATAAAATGAATAAAAAAGGACAGGGAATGATAATTGGAATGGCTATAATGGCAATAATTTTGGTAGTTGTTTTAGGTGTTATATTCTCATTTATATCTGGAACTATCAATACACAGAGTATAAATAATGAGACGTTAGCATTTACATCTGTGACTACAGATATAGCGAATGAATCACAAGCAAATACTGGAAATTCAACAGTAGGGGCAAGTTATACAGTAACTTTTAATGATTTGACAGCCGTTACTGAAATAAGGAATCAATCAGCAACAATAGTCACAACACAATGTAATGCAACATTAAGCACTGGTGTATTCGCTTGTAATGCAACAAATTCAACAAATTTGTTCTTTGACTACACATACATAAGTGGGAGATCAGAGTTGTTAGCAAATGATGATTTGACTGAACAACCAACATTCAGAAATGGAACAAGTGGAGCTTTAGCAGCTAATGACTGTAATGCTACATTATCTTCAGGAGCAGTAATATGCAATAACATACACAGCACAACAGGTTTTGCAGACTATACTTTCAGGCCAGACGGATTCATAACTTCTGGGACAACAAGAACCTTAATAGGCCTAATTTCAGTGTTGTTGGCAATAGCAGTGTTGATCTTTATAATAGGTTTTGCAGCATTGAGAAGATAATTCAGGAGGTGTAAAATGGGGAAAGGAACTGAGGATGAAAAGTATCTAAAAGATATAGCAGACAGTGCAGTGAATTACATAGACGGTTTAATAAAAAAGAAGGAGTTTGGCCTATGACAGACAGCAAATTTTCAAATGATTTTCTTCCTTTATTACAAAGGAAGAGAAGAAAGATGGGCTTTGAGTTAGGCTCACAGGAAGCATTTAAGATTGCAGTGAAACGAGACATCCAGATTCTTCAGCCGAGAAAGAAAAGAACAATAATAAGGCAGGAGAACGCAACAAAAATTGATATGGGAATAGATTTCCCAGAATTTTAAAAAACCAAAGGAGGTAAAACAAATGAATAAAAAAGGACAAGGAGCAATTATAGCAATGGCTATCGGTGCTATTTTATTAGTAGTGATTTTAGGAGTGATATTTAGCACTTTACGGGAACAGACACAAACAACAGCAGTAGCAAGTGACTCATTTACATCAGCTAATGAAACTTGTACAAGGGTAACAGTAGCAACGTCAGCAATAGATTGCATACAACCAGGATCAACAACAGCTATAGTAAACGATACCAATGGGGCAGATGTTTCAGTTGAGTTTGCAGAATGCGGTGCATCTGGAGATATATTCGGTTATGACACGACATCCCAAACTAATGTAAGTCATATAGGGGTTACAATAAATGCTACATATACTGCAAGGAATTGTGCATTTATAACTTCAACAACAACAAGAACCTTAGTAAACCTAATTCCAGTATTGTTAGGAATAGCAATATTGATCTTTATAGTAGGTTTTATGGCATTAAGGAGATAAAATGAAGGATAAAAAGGCACAGGCTATAGCAGGTCTGTTGTTTTCCTTTGTTTTATTAGCAGTATTTGCAATAATTTTAGCACCAATGTTTGCATTTATCGATATTGGAATAAATGCAAGTGTTAATGTGACTAACGGTAACTTGATAACTACAATATTGAATAGTTTACCAGTGTTTATGGCATTGGTAGTTTTGGTTGCGATAGTGGCTCTAATAACAGGAAGACAGCAGTAAGGGTGTGCTATGAGAAGGCACATCCTTTTATATCTGTTAACAATAGTAATTATATCAATTTTAAGTAGTTTTACTTCTGCATTACTCGTAGATTCAGATTTAATCCACGTTTATAATTTTACAAATACCACAAGTGTAAATCTAACAGACCAAGTAGGAACAGATAATTCCTTAGATGGTGAGATAACCGACCTTAATGTCGCAGGGATATTCAGGAATGCTTGGCACTTTGAATTTGATAATGATGATTGGGTTACTATGCCACCAATAATAGACAATCTTGATGATATTACTATCACAGCCTGGTTTAAGCCAGAAGCTCTTGCCGGAACTAGAGAAACGATATGGTCTTCTGGTGATGATGCTTCGGGTTCAGATGCAAATTGGGTATGGTGGATAGAAGCAACTAATACTATGAATTTTAGGTTTACAACAGATGCTTTCCTAGAAAGAACCTGTAATGTAAACCTGCCTGCGAAACCATTAGGAACATGGATGTTATTAAGCATAAGTTATAATGGGGCTGTCATTAAAGGTTTTATAAATGATACGCTAGTGTGTAGCACCACAGCAACAGGATTAATTAAAGCAGACAGTAACTTTACTATTGGAGCAAAACATACTCATTTAGATACAGGAGATGGTGATATTGATGAGGTTTATGTATGGAATGATAACCTTAGTTTAGAGCAGATAGGGGAGTTATGGAATGGTGGTGTAGGTGACTTTTATCCTTTCGGTGGTGTCTCATCAACAGCAACACCAACAATAGTAGCACCAAGCCCAGCAGATAATTCTAATAATAACACTAACGTAACTCTAAACGTATCACATACAACCACCCAAAATGATGTAAGGTATTATCTTTACTTTGCTGAATCCACACCATTAGATGAAGGGGACTTTTATATCTTCAATGAAACAAGAACAGGAGTAGAGTATAAGTCATTTTTAACAAATGTAAGTGATGGAACTTTCTTTTGGAAATGGAAAGTACAGAACATAACAGATGGAGTATTCTCAGGAAATACAACAGAGAGAACTTTGATAATAGATACTGTAACACCCACCATAACCATTCATCCGAATAACGCATTCAACACTTCAAATCTATCCAGCCAAAACCAATATCTTGACTTCATGTTCTTGAACATCTCAGTACAGGATGAAACAGCATTGTTTGGTTTCCTAGTCAATATAACTACTGGGGGAGTAAGCTTCTTTAACCATACAAATACATCACTAAGCAGCATATTATCCCATAATTTTACTGCAAACATATCAACAGCTTTATGGCCAGACGGAGTATTTGACATAGAGATTAGTGCTTCTGATTCCCATACTTTGAGTTTGATAAAGGATTATGATATATCAAAATTTCTAAGCAGAATAACTTTTGAGACAACAGAAGGAAACACAATAGACATCATTGGAAGCGGTGCAACATCTACAGACTATTTTAAGAAAAAAGACAGATATGGTTTTAGTTTTAACTATCTCTTTGCCGACACAGAAAGAACATTTACAATAAAATCAGATAAAAAAATATATTACCTTAATAATTCAAATTATAAGGCCCACTTTGTTATATGGAATCAAGGAAAGAAATCAGGAAATTGGATTGATTTAGAGGGGATAGGGGGAGATTATTCAGTAGTTAAGAAGAAAGACAACGAATATGAAGTGAGTTTTACAAATCTTCCAAGTGGAAAATCAATAGATTTCAATAGCTTGGGTGGATTAAATGTTATTACCCAGAATTTCCAATGGTTTAAAGGAAGTACAAATAATATTTTTAATTCTGCAGCAACTTCTGGTTTTAGACAGGAGTTTTTGATGAATATTACACTTGATTTTGATTTGGTAAAGATGATAAACGCAAGTTTCACTTATAATAATACTGCTAGAGCAGTAACAAGAACAGAATCAGCTTCAAGTATCTTGTTTAATTCAACATTCATAGTACCAGATGTAAACCAAACCCTTAATCTTTCTTGGTTTTTTAATGTAACTCAAAGAAATGATGCAGTCTATTCATTCTCAGTAAACGCAACACAAGAATTAGTAAGCCCACAGATTAACCTTACTATTTTGGATGAGGAAAACCAGAGTTTGATAACCGAAGACTTAACAATATTCTTTACTGGCCCAATAAATCTTCAGACAAACACATCATCAGGAACATTATCCATTGGTAATTTGGTGTTAGGTGAGTATTTCATACAGGCAGAAAGCACAAATTATCCTAGAAGGGGGTTATTTTTTACTATAACTAATGCAAGTGCTAACGTAAATCTATACTTAGTAAGAGAGGTAACAGGGAATAGTTTTATAGACTACATAGTACAGGATGATGGGAGAAATAGATTAAATAATGTAAGAATGACTTTCCAGAGGAATATTAACAACTCTTTCGTGACTGTGGCACAGTTAGAGACAGACTTCGCAGGACAGGGAAGGATATTCCAGGATCAACAGAATGAATACAGGATTGTGATGTCTTTAACTGGGTTTGAAACACAAACGATAGACTTACTTCCATTACTTACGTCTTATACCATCACATTATCCACATTAGCAGAGCAAATATTTCAAACAACCTATGAAGGAATAAGATATACTATCTCACCTGCTGCAAGGGTTTTAAATGCTTCTGGTAAATTTAGAGATATATCCCTTACAATTTTTGATGGAACAAGTTCTTTGGAATTCTTCGGATTACAGATAACTAATCATAGTTATACCTGTATTCCAGCTGATTGTATAACCAATATTACTGGAAGCCCTGCAGGTGGTACTGCTGTAGTCCAGATAAACTTAAGCGAAGAAGGAAGTTTTACTAGATCATACTTCTTCAAAAGAAACGGATTTCCATTACAGTTTATAAATGTAGAAAAGACTTCTGTAAGGTTCTTAATTGGTGATAGGCTAGAAGAAAACTTTAGAATAATAGGTGCTAATCTAGGAACTCCTGTGATGAGGGCCATATTTGCAGCTATATTGATTACCGTATTTGCAGTTTTAGCTTCACAGATTGGAGTAATTGGTTTAGGATTGATGCTTGTAATATCTTTTGGAACTATCTTTTTTATGTTACTGGGTTTTATTCCAAGAATGATAGGTATGATAACATTATTCTTTGGAATTGCAATATATTTTGTATTAGGGAAGGAACAATAAGATGGCTGCAATACTGAAAATGCTGGTGTTAGTGATTTGCTTAAATACATTTCTCTATTTAGGTACTAATTATGCTATGGAAACTACAGGGTCAGACCAAGAAGGTGCAGCTAGGATAAATGGCGATCTATTTGACATATTGCTTACAAATAAGGGAAGTTTAGATATAGACTTTCAAAATTATACAGAATCATTAAAAACTGGTGAAAATTTCTCAACAGGAGCAAGTTGGAATCTAACATCTACAGAAGATTGTGGTAAAATTATTGGTGGAAAAGAACAATGTGGATTAGGGACATTTCCCCCTCAAGTGAAGGGGGGTGCTGGTGCAGAAACAGCAGGGGCATTTTCTTTTTTAGATGCTATGAATATGGTATATGCTGGAGTAAAAACAATGTTTAACATAGCTATAATGCCATTAACCTTAATGACAAATAATAAGTTGCCTCCATTGTTCGCAATACTTATAGGGTTTCCATTGGCAATATTACAGATCGTTACCTTAATAGTATTAATCAGAGGAGGGGGAGCTACATAATGGCTTACACCATGTTCAATCAGATAGCAGATGCTTTTATTACTCTATTTGATTCTAGTGGAATTAATGCTGGGCTTATGATTACATTGATTGTGATTGCTGTTATAGTTATACTTCTTTTAGTTGCAAAAGCAGGTAAGTTTGGTATTGCTATGGTTCTAGCACCTTTGATTATTACAATAGCTATTTCCCCTTCTATAATAGCGATTCCTAGATGGGTAGCAATTACTGTATGGTTAGTATTAGGATTCTTGTTTGCAGCGATATTCTGGGCTATAATGCGTTAGTCTTATAAACATATTAACTTATTAATGATGAAAACTTCTGTTTATAAACCTAACCGAAAGATATATATAGGTGTATAGTTAGATAGATATACTTATGAATGAAAATTCTATTTCTAAGGAGGTGAGTTATTATGGGTAATACTGAACAGGTCTATTTACCTGAACAACTAAAAAAGAAGGTGGAAGAAGACATGAAAAAGAAAAATCTTGGAATAAGCAAAGTGATTCAGGGTATTCTAAAGAAACATTATGGGGTTAAGTGATGTTAAGAAGAACAAGAATATTCATAGGATTGAAAATATTAGAAGTGTTTTTATTTGTATTGGCAAATTTTATACTTTATTGGGTAGGAACTATTGTAAATAGATTTATTGCTTTTCCTGAAGAAAAAGGAATATTCATTACTTGGCTTAATGGTTTATTAGGTATTATTGCAGTTTTATTTATATTTCTTATAGGTTTTGGAATATTCATTGGACCAATTAAATCATTAATCAAAAAGAATTGGGAATGGGCTGAAAAGATAGAAAGAAAAAGAAAATGATTGATTCAATAATAATAATTGGAGTGACATTAGCAGCTATCATCTTAGGATGGCCTTTAGGTAAACTATTAGGAGGACAAATTAAAATGAACTATACAAGAAGATATGGATTTTTAGTCTATGTAGGAGTAATAGCCTGTTTCGCAACAGCTTATACAATAGGACATTTAGTTTATTTACTTGATACTGTAGGATTGTTATAAAATGAACCATGGAGAATACATAAAATTTGACATATCACAATACAGAAAAAGAATCATATCAATAAACGGACAGATAGCAAAATTAAAAATCACAAAGAAGAATATAGAAAGAAAGCTTAAAGAAGCTGAAAAAAGATTTGGGGTGAGTTAAGTTGAGAAAAATAATTTGGAGTATATTCCTATTGTTTGTTTTAATGGTTAATGTTGTTGACAGCAAGACAATAGAATATGAAAATGAAGTTAAAGTAATTGAGTTATCTTTAGGGAGTTTTAAAGATATAATCAATATGAATTATAGATTTAATTTAAAGTATGGGGATGTTTGGGAGTGTGATGAAGGGGTAAGATATTTAGATCACTCTAATGCTTTGATTAATTATAGACGAGAAGTTAAGAAGTGCATTATAATTAGTCAATAATAAAAGATAGGAGGTGAATATCAATGGTAGAAAAAGATACGGGGGAAAAACGTAAAGAAAAGAATTTGATATCTATGATAAAGGAAAAGATATCAGATTTAAGGACAGGTTCTATTACTATTATTATACTAATTGGACTTGCAGTAATAGGTTCTCTATTTGCTAAATATATAATAACAAAAATAATGGCCGTAGATTTTGTTGTTATTGCCAGTAGCATTGCATTAGGTATTGCAGGTTTGATAATAGTAATCCTAGCATACGTTATAATCCGTTGGATTGGTGCTGCTATCAATAGATATTTTAAAGAAAAAGGATTTTAATTGTTTAAAGATTGTAAGGAGATGAAATGAACGGGAGGAATAAAAATGGCAATATATATGATTATTTTATTTGGTGGATTTGTATTATTTGTTTTTGCATGTGGTATAAGAGTAATCAATGAATACCATAGGGGGATAAGATTAAGGTTTGGAAAATTTTTAGATGTATTACAACCAGGATTAAGGTGGGTTATACCATTTATAGATATTATCCCAAGAAGGGTAGATATAAGAGAAAGAGTAATTGATATGAGACCACAAGCAACATTAACAAAAGATAAGGTATCTTTAACTATAGATGCCATAGTAATGTGGAAGATCAAACAAGGAAAAGGAGAAGAAGATATATTGGAAAATTGTAGAAAAAACGAGTTAGAGGTAAAAAATGTCAAGAATGTTATGCAACAGAAAGCAGAAGCCCAATTAAGAGAAGCTATTGCTTCAAGAGTTTTTTCAGAGGTATTGGAGAAAAAAGAAGAAATAGCTACTAAAATAAGGAATGAACTTGATGAAGCAACCGATAGATGGGGGGTTGATGTTACAAGCGTTCAAATTAGGGATATTAAACTCCCAGATGGTATGAAGAGAGCTATGGCTTTAAAAGCAGAAGCAGATATTGAAAAAGAAGCAAGGGAAACTAAAGCAGAAGCAGAAATGAAAGCTTTTGAAATAATGGAAAAAATAGGCAAGATAGCTCAGAAGAATCCAGCAATTTTAGAGTTAAGAAGGTTACAGACAATATCAGAGATTGGAGCAGAACAGAATACAACTACTGTAGTTATGCTTCCAGAAGTTTTGACTAACTCACTTAAGAGATAACTTAGAATAAAACGAACCTTTTTTATGGATATGTTTCTAATTGAGGGGTTATTTCTTACCCCCCTTTAATACTCATTTTAAACCTCCATCCTCAAATCAAAAAAGCAACTAATATTAATATTCCACCAATGAATGAAATAGCCACAGAAACTTTCCAAAACTTATTTCTAGACACCAGTAAGCTTCCAGTTCCTAAAAATAGACTTATACATCCTATTGATAATACTGTTTCATTTACCATCTTAATCATTATCTATTCCAATAATCAATAAACAAGTCATAAAACTCCAAAAAGCAATACCAAATAATGGGACAACATATCCAAAAGGCCAAGATATAACTATAAAAGCTACTATAATAACAGCAGTAAAACACATCCATAATTTAAAATCAAACTTTATTATTGTTTCATCTTCCCTTACAACTACCATTTTTATCTCACATATAATTAATCCTTATCTATCCTTAATAAATTTTAAATACTAGATTACTATTATCTTTTAATTAAGGGGAACTTGCCTCCTATCTTGTTCCTCTGTCTTTTTCTTTTTTTAATTCTATTATTTCCAACTTTATTTCTTGAGATTCAATAGCTAATGAAAGATACATTAAAGACATAATTGAAAAAAAAGTTAGGATAACTAATAATAATTGTAAGAAATAAAGTCTTAAATTAGTAATTGGTAACTCTTCAACTTTAACAAAAGCATAACATAAAAAGATTATAATTAATATAAATATAACTATTGGAATATTAACCAATTTAAGAAAAAGTTTTATGCCTTTACTAGAATCTTTTTTTATTTTCATTCTTAACCTCCAAAAACTTCTCCAACGTATACCTAGAAACCTTAATGATCCTAGAGATTTGAAGCGGAGATTTGCCCTCCTTCTGAAGCTTAAGAACAATAGCCTCTTGTTCAGGTAACAACCTCTTCTTAGGCCTTCCACCTTTCCACTTACCTTTAGCTCTCTTCCTGGCTATTCCTGCCTTAGTCCTTTCGCTAATCTTCTTTCTCTCTTCAGAGGCAGCCCAAGACATAATAGCCAGTACAATCTCTGTTATTCCCTCCTGTGATGTGTCTAACCAACTCTCTGTCATTGATTTAAGCCAAATACCTCTGTCTTTAAGCCTCTGGATATAAGACATGGTAGGAATTACCCCTTCTCTACTGAATCTGTCTAGTTTCCACACTACAATACCTGAGAATCTCCTTTGCAGTCCATCTGCCATCATCTTTCTGAAATCAGGCCTTGCAGGGTTAGCACCAGACATCTTGTCTATGTATTCCTTAACAACCTCATATTTAAATGATTTGCAGAACTCTCTAAGCGGAACTAATTGGTTCTCTGGGTCTTGAAACTGCCTACTGTCTTTGTTTTGCTCGTCTAAGGATACACGGGCATAGATGGCGACTTTCATATTGTCTTACCTTTAAATTTGTAGTATATCCATTTAATTAAAGCCCAAGTATAAATAATTGGATAAGCAAAGCCCTTACCTATTCCATGTAGAACCATACTACCAACACTAATTAATCCTAGTAAAGCAAAAAATCTTAGTAATAACTCTTGAGGACTATTTGAACATCCTACTGTACTTTCAACAATATATCTTGCTGTTTCATTTACTACTGACATTTATCTCACCAGTTATAGTTACCATTATTGAACCTTGAACCATGTGTTCTGTGTCCACCCTAATATTCTCTGCATTAGGATAATCTTTTTTAAATTCTTCCCAAGTTTCAGATATTGCAGTATCTAGTAATTTTTCATAATGTTTTAATCTCCCACCAACAATATTTTTTTTGCCATTTATATATTCCTTATACTTACATTAAAACAGAAGAAACAACTTTAAGTCTAGTCCTCCCCACTAAAACAGCATCGTACAGTTAATCTAAAAATATTATAGTAGTTAAAACTACTTAATTCAAAACATATTATAGCAGTAAAAACTACTAAATTGAAAGTCAGACCGTTCACTGTTATTCTAGACACATGCCCAAAGAAGTAATACTGGATATAAAACAAAAAGAAAATAAAATCAAAAAGTATTTGCCTTGGGTAGGCATAGCGGTGCTTATTGCCGGCGCTTTTTTTATAATCGGGTACGGGATAGGC
>LAZR01001592.1_pt1 | contig 14197 bp, 10 predicted proteins | sample 329461 | NCBI WGS metagenome assembly LAZR01 (sample SAMN03002196, study PRJNA259156) | marine sediment metagenome | biome: sea floor; feature: Hydrothermal impacted sediments; material: marine sediment; isolation source: Loki non-amplified sample from Loki's castle hydrothermal vent sediment ...
GCCGATATTGCCTTAGGGTTAATGACAGTGGTTAACGTTATCGCTATTATACTGTTAACGCCGACTATTTTGTCTGTTACGAGCGATTACCACGCACAAAGAGACAAAGGTTTAGAGCCCGAATTTAAAGTAAAAGATGTAAAGGTACAGGGCAAATGCGAAGACGGCATTTGGGACTAACTCACGTATTTTAAGCACACTTAACTATAAAAAGCGGTTTTATGTCAACATAAAGCCGCTTTTCATTTTTGCATAAGTATTCACTTTCAGTGTTGTAAAAATAACTGAAAAAACCAAAATTAAAGGCATAATTTTTTAAATGATCGAGATTCACGCAGGGAAAACAGCGGCTAAAATTATTAACGAACAGGGCTTTAAACCTGAACTTTTCACCTCTTTTTTAGGTGCAAGTGGCGGTCCTAAATGGTTTACATTATTTGGGTTAGATAAATATATTTTTGGTGAATTTTTTAAAAACCGTACCCAACCACTTAATTTAATTGGCTCATCTGCCGGCGCTTTTCGCTCTGCGTGTTTTGCACAAAACGATCCCGTTGCTGCCATTGAGCGATTAGCAAAATCGTATTCGCAAACTAGGTACTCAAGTAATAAACCAACACCAAGTGAAATAACAATAAAAGCGCGCGCATTACTTGAAGATGTTTTTGGCGATAACGGCGTAACCGAAATTATTAATAACCCAACATTTAAAGCACACTTTATAGTGGCAAAATCAAATGGCTTTATTGCCAGCGAAAATAAATTAATACAGTTAATGGGTTTATCAAAAAGTTATATGTTAAACCGCGTTAACCGAAAATTATTAGGCTCGCAATATGAGCGTTTTATTTTTGGTCCAGCAACAAGTGACTTATCAATTACCGACAGCTACAATTTTAAAACGCAAAACATAGCGCTTACTCAAAATAATTTAAAAGACGCATTACTTGCATCGGGTTCAATACCGCTTGTTATGCAAGGCATAAAAAATATTGCAGGCTCGCCGCAAGGTATATATCGCGATGGCGGAATAATTGACTACCACTTTGATTTAAAAATTAATAACCCAGGCTTAATTTTATATCCGCATTTTAATAGCGAGCCAAAAGCAGGGTGGTTCGATAAAAATTTAAAACGCAAAGTATCACCTCTTAATTACGATAACGTGGTTATGATTACTCCATCAAAAGAATTTGTAACAAGTTTACCGTACGGAAAAATCCCAGACAGAAACGACTTTACCGATCTTGATGCAGATACACGCATTAAATATTGGAATACTGTTTTTAGTGAAACCGAGAAGTTAGCTGATGATTTTGACAGAAAGCTCAATAGAGAAAATGTTGAATTGAAAATAATTTGATGATCTAATCTATCAAGTAATGACGTTCTATGTCTGGTGGTTAATTGATAATTTAAATATTACGGTACTAATATTAAAGAAAAGGGCGAAAGCCCTTATTGCTAACGCTTAAGAATACTGTAAAGCAATATAGTTTTTCTTTTGTTACTAATGAATTTTAATATAAGGCTTCATTAACTTGGTTAGCTCTTTTAAAAAACAATTTAAATTAGAACTAGCTTCTCTATTGTATTCATAAATCATTTCTAGGGCAGTTGGTTCATCAGTGCTTTGCATTGCTCTTTTAGTACCATTAAAAGATACTGCACATTCATGTACTTTATCTAGAAATTTATAAATTCCAGATTTTGATGGAAATAGTAATTCTGAAGCATGAAATGAAGCAATAAAGTGGCTAAAAGTAATGTCAGAAATATACCCATTAGTATACTCTTGATATAGCTTCTGTGAATCTATATAAACTTTATATCTGCTATTAAAAAGAGCTAAATTAAGATTACGTTTTTGAATTCGAGTTTGAATGGACGCAATTACAAACATAGCTATAGCTATAAAAGCTGAGACCAGGGATACAATGAGTGTTAAGTTATCTATCGTGTTGATAGGCATTTTCTTTATCCTTGTTTATTTATTTAGTCTATCATATCAGAAAGAAAACAAATAAAAAGACTTATAAATCAGTGCTTTAATTGACCGTGCAGTCACTTAAACTAAAGTTTTTATTAACTTCCTGTTCTTTAAGATATTTCACCAATTATATTTAAAAGCTGGCTTTGTAGGTTAGATAAATAAATGTTCTAAGTTTTATTTTGTGCTTTAAATGTTTTATACATCTTTTCTGATATTCATTAAACAATGAAGAGAGGATGATAAGCATTGTATATTGGATTTTATAAGCGTTAAATTATTTTAGCTGATAGCTGATAGCTGATAGCTGATAGCTGATAGCTGATAGCTGATAGCTGATAGCTGATCACCCATAAATTACGTTATGTTAAATTGTATGTATTTTAATAAAGCGAGCGTGATTGTACAAACCAGCTCGCTTTTAGGAGAGTAATTTGGTGGTTAATTAAGCTCTGAATCTACCCAAAACTTAGTTCCTTTTAATACGGCTTGTAGTGCAAGGCCATTTTCGGTTACAGAATATACAGTAACTTGATCTGCAATTGCTTCGGCAACCAGTGCACCGCCTTTATCTTCATATTTTGCTGCCGCATCAGCGTTTCCGCCAAATGCCCAACCATGTTCAATAAATCTATTTAATGCAGCTTGGTTATGAAAAACCATTACAACATTAAAATCTTTTACACCTAAGCCAAGCCCTAAACCGGCTTCGCCCATATTCATGTAAGTCGATTTACCCGTAAGGTTATTTTTAACTACGCCGTAACCGCCACCAAAACTAGCTAAAACAACATTTACGTTAGCGTTATCAAAAACGGCGAAACCAGCAGAATTAGCAATTTGTTTTTTAACATCAGGTTTTTCAGCGTATAATTTATCTAACGTGTTTGCTTTCATACTTTGTACAAGTGAACGTTTTTCGCTTGGTGATGCACTACCCGTAGTCGCACAACCAGTTAACGCAACAGTTAAAGCAAGTACGCTTAGTATAATTAGTTTTTTCATAACTTTTCCTTAATAAGATATAGCAACCAACAAACATAGAATAATTACAGTATTAAAATAATTAGAGCTTTACTATGTCCAATACTAGACAGTATCGGACTTTAACGTTATTCTGTAACTCTATTATTTAATTGAATATTTATACATTATGCTTGTTGCTTTGGTTGATACATTAAAACAATTAAGATATCAAATTGCCCATCTAGATGACGGTACTCTAAATTCAGAGTACCCAGAACTTGCATCCTTTATACAGGAAGTTGGCTTGACTGTAACTGAATCAAAGGTCGATCTGATATTCTTATATCAGTTTTTGTATGTTTATGGCCGAAAATCAGAAGCCACTTATAGTCGTTTTCGAAATGAACTCGAACGCTTTTATTTATGGTCGTGGTTAATAGCAAAAAAATCAGTATTCGATTTAAAGCGTGAAGACATTGAAGCCTACGTTGATTTTATGGTCGAACCCGATAAAGCCTGGGCTGCCACTTCAGTGCAATGGCGTTATAAAGATGAGCAAGGTATTCGTCGATTAAACCAAAATTGGCGCCCTTTTATGCTTAAAGAATCCATTGCAAGCCAACAAACATTATCGTCTATGTTTACAGCATTAAATGTTTTTTATAAGTTTGCTTTACTAGAAGAAAAAACATTTGCTAACTTTGTCCCTGTCGTTAAAAAAAATAGCCCGTATTTAGTTGTTCAATCTCAAATTCAAATTCCAGACACATTAAGCGATATTCAATGGGAATACGTTTTTGGTGTAACGCGTGATTTATGCGAACATAACCCTGATTTAGAGCGAAACTTATTTACGCTTGCCTGCTTAAAAGGTCTTTATTTACGAATTTCAGAATTATCTGAGCGCCCGCAGTGGTCGCCGGTAATGTCTCATTTTTGGCAAGATAATGATGGATTTTGGTTTTTACGTATAATGGGCAAAGGTAATAAATTACGAGATGTAACGTTAAGTGATGATTTTGTTGAATATTTAAAACGCTATAGATTATATAGAGGTTTGTCTGCCCTTCCCCGTGTTGATGAGTCAGATCCACTGGTGCATAAAATTCGTGGCCAGGGTGGAATGACCGTAAGGCAAATCAGGCGTTTAGTTCAACAAAGTTTTGATTATGCGCAGCAGTCATTACTTGATGATGGTTTTAAAGATGATGCTGAACAACTCGGTGCTGCAACTGCACATTGGCTTCGTCATACTGGTGCCACACATGATGCGCAAACTAGACCGCTTAAACATTTATCAGAAGATTTAGGCCATTCTAAAATTGCGACTACCGATCAAATTTATATTCAAACAAATATTAAAGAGCGAGCAAAATCAGGACTTAAAAGGAAAATTTAATGGAGTACTTAGTAATAGCATTTATAGGCGGACTATTTTTAATTTATTCTTTAACACTTCGCCAGTTAGAAAAAACAGAAGTAACAGGTCCGATGTTTTTTGTTGTCGGCGGAATATGTTTAGCTATGTTACTACCCAATGAAGGGCATAAAATAAAAGAAGGTGTCGATCTCTTACTACCTTTTATAGAACTCACGCTGAGTATATTTTTATTTTCAGATGCAGCTAAGTCAAAGTTAAGTGTTTTAAGGCATAGTTTTCAGTATCCTAGTTTATTATTGTTTATTGCCCTGCCCTTAACTTTATTGCTAGGCATTGCCGTTGCTTTATTTTTATTTGCTGAGCTTTCACTTATTCAAGCAGCATTGCTCGCTATTATTTTAACACCTACCGATGCCGCATTAAGCAAAGGGCTATTAGCAAGTACACAAGTGCCCGAAAAAATTCGTGAAGGAATAAATACAGAAAGTGGTTTGAACGATGGTTTGTGTGTACCTGTATTTTTAATATTTATATTACTCGCTAAAAATCCTGATTCAGCTATTACTGCGACGCAAACACTAAGCGTATTTAGCCGAGAGCTTGGTTTGGCTTTATTAATAGCAATTACAAGTATCGCTATTTTTATACCGTGTTTAAATTTTGCTATGAAGCGCCATTACTTTGCACAAAATACGAGTCCGTTTTTATTACTCGGTTTTGCTATGGCTGTGTTTTCTGTTACTCAGTATTTTCATGGCAGTGGGTTTATTGCGGTATTTATTGCAGGCTTATTGTTTGATAAATTCTCAACAGATGAAGTAAGAACAGAATTAATTGAAGACTCAGAACACATAGCAGATTTTACATCGCTAATGATTTGGTGCTTGTTCGGGTTTGTTTGCGCTTACTTAGTCATTCCTAAATTAAATGCTGAAATTATAATTTACGCTTTGTTAAGTACAACATTAATTAGAATAATTCCAGTTATGTTGTCACTACAGTTTACGGCATTGAATATTAAAGAGCGTTTTACATTTGCGTGGTTTGGACCAAGAGGTTTAGCATCAATTGTTTTTACATTGATGGTTATAGATACTCAAATAGAAAACAAATATCAAATTGCGACTATAGCAATGACGACTATTTTATTTAGTGTATTTATACACGGCATTAGCACTAAACCTATTGCAGATAGCTTTGCTAAAAAGTAGTTTTTAAAACAGTTATTTAAATTAGATAATTAAAATAATAGATTTAAAAAAGGCATAACGATTACTTTCATTATTGATGAAGTTAATTGTTACGCCTTTTTTGCTTAAGAACTAATTTAATAAATCTATTTAAGTACTCTTATTTTATAAAGTTATTTTAGAGCTTGAGCTAGTAATTCAATTGGGTGTTTTGGTTTAAACTTTTCAAAACGTTTAACTTGGCTACGACACGAAAAGCCGGTAGATAAAAGTTGCTCTGGTTTGTTTTTATCTACAATTGGTTTCCAGCTCATTTCGTAAAGCGCACGTGAGTTATCTTGATTTTGAGCTTCGTGGCCATAAGTTCCCGCCATTCCACAACAACCTGTATTTGTTGTTTTTAATGTTAAACCAATATCATTAAAAATTGTTTGCCATACATTTGCGGCTTTTGGCAATGCGGTTGTTTCAGTACAGTGACTTAATAATGAAAATTCGGTATCAGTATTTTGTTTGGCAGTTAACCCTTTGAATGATTGTGTTTCTAACCACTCATGCGCAAGTTGCACGTTAAATTTGCCACGGTTATTTTCTAAAATTGTATTATATTCATCGCGATAACACATAACGAGTGACGCATCTAAACCGACTAACGGTGCATTAATGTCATTTAGTTTATTTAAAAACTCGGCGGCATTTTTTGCAGTTACTTTAAACTCATGCAAAAAACCTTTTACGTGTTGAGGCTTACCATTTGGTTTAAATGGTAATAGCATTGGTTTTTTACCAAGCTGGGTTATTAAAGTAATAAAGCTTTCCACTAGTTCTGCTTCGTAAAAACTCGTAAATGGGTCTTGTACTATTAATACGTATTCGCTTTGTTGTTCTGCATTTAATTTATTTAATAAATCAAAATCAAATTGTTGTACTTTAGTAACACGCTTTGAAAGTGCTGGAATACTTAACTGTGGTGTATCAACATAACCAACGGTTTTTTTAATAACATTACTGACTAATGATGTTTTAACAATTGGGTTTATAACTTTTGCAAATTTTGCCATTAATGGCGCGCTATTTTCTATATTGCCAACAAGGTAATCTTTTAACGGGCGCGCATAATAACTATGATAATAATTTAAAAAGCGTGAACGAAAAGTAGGAACATCTACTTTTATTGGGCAGGCAGTTGTACATGCTTTACATGCTAAACACTCATCCATTGACGCTTTAACTTCGTGTGAAAAGTCGTAAATACCTTTTCGTTTTTCGCGGCTATGAACAAAACGTTCCCACCAGGTAATCACTTCACCTTTATTAAGCTGTTTTTCTACTTCGAGCAAATCTACATTTTTTGACTCTTGCAGACGAAGCCATTCGCGCATTAAACTTGCACGTCCTTTTGGTGAATTACGACGATCACCAGTCACTTTATACGATGGGCACATAGGTGAGTTTTCATCGTAATTAAAGCATATGCCATTACCATTACAGGTCATTGCATTGTTAAAACTAGTTTTAACTTCTATTGATATTTGCTTATCGAAGTGCGATCTCTTTTGTCCATCCACACTAACTAGTGAGTCTTCACTATCAATAGGGGTGCATATTTTGCCGGGGTTAATTCGGTTGTTAGGATCGAATGCTGTTTTTATTTTACGAAGTTGGGTATATAAATGCTCACCAAAAAACTCAGGGCTATATTCACTACGATAACCTTTACCGTGTTCGCCCCACATTAAACCGCCGTATTTAGCGGTGAGTTTTACTACTTGATCTGAAATAGTTCTAAGTAGTTTTTCTTGTTCTGGGTCGCACATATCAAGTGCCGGGCGTACGTGTAAAACCCCTGCATCAACATGACCAAACATACCATATTGTAAATTATGACTGTCGAGCAGAGCTCTAAATTCGACAATATAATCTGCTAAGTTTTCTGGTGGTACGGCGGTATCTTCTGCAAAAGCGAGCGGTTTTTGACTGCCTTTAACATTACCTAATAAACCCACTGACTTTTTACGCATTGCGTAAATTTTTAGTATGTCGCTTTTATCACTAGTTAACTGATAACCAATAACGCCATTAGTTTGATTTTTTACGCATTGATCTAGAAGTTTACAAAGCGTGTCTACTTTGTCTTTTATATCATCGTTTGATACTGCATTAAACTCGACCATGTTAAGGCCTTGCATATCTTTATTTGGTACGTCGGTTATTAAGTCCGATACTAAATTCCAAATGATATCTTCGCGCGCTAAGTTTAAAACTTTGCTATCAACTGTTTCTACTGATGTTGCGCGTGCATCGACTAAAAATGGTGAATGGCGTAATGCTGAATCGAAACTATCGTACTTAATATTAATAAGCGTTTTAAACTCGGCAATAGGCGTCAGGTTTAATTTAGCTTCAGTTACTATACCTAATGACCCTTCTGACCCGGTGATTAGTCGGCTCATGTCAAAAGTAAGTAAGTCATCACTTAGTACATGCTCTAGGTCGTACCCGGTTAAAAAACGATTTAACCGAGGAAACTTAGCTAAAATAGCAGCGCGTTCATTAATCGAAATATCTAAAACTGTTTTATATAAATTGCCAATAAGTGAGTCTTGGTCGGCTATAATTTTTGCTTTATCGATGTCGATTGGTGAAGTGCACATAGGTGTGCCGTCAACTAAATAAGTTGTCAACCCTAAAACATGGTCGCTTGTTTTGCCGTAAACTAACGAACCTTGCCCCGATGCGTCAGTACTTATCATGCCACCAATAGTTGCCCTGTTACTGGTAGATAAATCGGGTGAGAAGAAAAAGCCATAAGGTTTCAAAAAATCATTAAGCTGATCTTTTATGACGCCAGTTTGAACCCGTACCCAGCCTTCTTCTACATTAATTTCAATAATTTCGCGCATATAGCGTGACAAATCTACAACAATACCAGGTGTTAGCGATTGACCGTTAGTACCTGTTCCACCGCCACGAGGACCAAACGTTAATGATAAAAACGGGTCACGAGATGCTGTTTGCAATGCGAGTTGAATATCTTTTTCGTTTTTTGGAAAAATAACACCTTGCGGTATTTGCTGATACACACTGTTATCGGTTGAAGCAGTAATACGCGTTGCATAACTTGCATCGGTATCTCCGGTAAAACCTTTATTTTTAATGGTACTTAGGTAATTAGCGACAAGTTCTGTCGCGGCATCTTGCTGTGTAATTGTTGCTATCATGACGGCGATATTTTAGGGCATTTGACTAATTATATCATGGTGATGGCGAATAGAAATTGAAGATTTTACAGTTTGTAACACTCTTTTAGTCGATTTTAATCCAGCTTAAATTATACTCAAGTTAACCATTAGCGAGGCGTGTTATATGAAAAAATTACTATTACAGATCATTGGTGTGTTATTTATTTTGCTAGGATTATTTTTTGCTATTGTACCTGGTCCATCACTCATATTTTTTATGGCGGGTTTATTATGTTTTTCGCCTTACTATCCTAAAGCACGACATTACTTATCACTGTGCCAAAAGGCATTAACTAAGTCGTGTGCCTATTTGGATAAAAAATTAGCCCGCTAATTTACTTTTAATTTAACAAATAAAAATGCCAGCAATAAATTGCTGGCATTTTTATAGCTTACATACTTGTTACTTTGCTAATTTTTTAGCTAGGTACAACCATGTTTCTATTACTGTATCTGGGTTTAATGAAACAGAGTCAATGCCCTGCTCTACTAACCATGCTGCAAAGTCTTCGTGATCTGAAGGACCTTGTCCACAAATACCAACGTACTTTCCTTTTTCTTTAGCTGTTTTAATAGCCATAGAAAGTAGCTTTTTAATTGCTGGATTACGTTCATCAAATAAATGTGCAATTAAACCAGAGTCACGATCAAGACCAAGCGTTAGCTGTGTTAAATCGTTAGAGCCGATAGAAAAACCATCAAACATTTCTAAAAATTCATCAGCAAGTAATGCATTTGAAGGAAGTTCACACATCATGATTACTTTAAGACCATTTTCGCCACGTTTAAGGCCATGCTCTTCTAGTAGTTCAATTACGCGTTTGCCTTCTTCAAGGGTACGTACGAATGGGATCATGATTTCTATGTTTTGCATATCCATTGTATTTCTAACGCGTTTAATAGCTTCACACTCTAGTGCAAAACAATCGCGGAAATCTTCTGAGATATAACGTGCGGCACCACGAAAACCAATCATTGGGTTTTCTTCTTCCGGCTCGTATTGCTGGCCGCCAACTAGGTTTGCGTATTCGTTTGATTTAAAATCAGACATACGAACAATTACACGCTCTGGTGCAAATGCACAACCTAGAGTAGAAATACCTTCAACCAGTTTTGTTATATAAAACTCTACTGGTGATTCGTAACCGGCAATCATATCTGTGATTTCTGCTTTTAATGCATCTGTTTGAGCATCAAAATTTAATAATGCTTTTGGATGAACGCCAATCATACGGTTGATAATAAATTCAACTCGCGCAAGGCCAACACCTGCATGCGGTAAGCGTGCAAAGTCAAATGCACGATCGGGGTTACCCACGTTCATCATAACTTTCATTGGTAGTTCTGGCATTTTATCAACGCGTGACGTTAGTATTTCAAAATCTAAAATACCTTCGTAAATAAAGCCGGTATCGCCTTCGGCGCACGATACGGTTACTTCTTGACCCGCTTTAATTAAATCAGTTGCGTTGCCACAACCAACAACTGCTGGAATACCTAGTTCACGTGCAATGATTGCCGCATGACATGTACGCCCACCACGATTTGTAACAATCGCTGCTGCACGTTTCATGATTGGTTCCCAATCAGGGTCGGTCATATCGGTTACTAAAATGTCGCCTACTTGTACCTGATCCATTTCTTTGATTGAATCAAGAACACGAACAACACCGCTACCAATTTTATGACCAATTGCACGGCCTTCAACAACAACGTTGCTAGTACCGTTTAATTGAAAACGTTCCATAACGTTAGCGTCTTCGTTTGAGCGAACAGTTTCTGGACGAGCTTGAACTATATATAGTTTGCCGTCGTTACCGTCTTTTGCCCATTCGATGTCCATTGGACGACCGTAATGTTTTTCAATGATTACAGCTTGCTTGGCAAGGTCTTGCACTTCTTCATCTGTAATCGAAAATTTATTTGAAAGCTCAGGGGCAACATCAACGATGTCTACTTGCTTACCATGTGCTTTGTCTTCTGAGTAAATCATTTGAATGGCTTTAGAGCCAATGTTACGCCGTACTACTGAAGGTTTGTTTTTTAGGAGTGTTGGTTTATGAACATAAAACTCATCAGGGTTAACTGCGCCCTGTACAACCATTTCACCTAAGCCGTAGCTTGATGTAATAAATACAACGTCTTCAAAACCAGACTCTGTATCAATACTAAACATTACGCCAGATGCTGATTTATCTGAACGTACCATGCGTTGAATACCCGCTGATAATGCTACACCACGGTGATCGTAACCTTGGTGAACACGATACGAGATTGCACGGTCGTTAAATAATGAAGCAAATACGTGTTTAATAGCGACCATTACTGAATCGATACCAACTACGTTTAGAAAAGTTTCTTGCTGGCCTGCGAATGATGCATCTGGCATATCTTCAGCGGTAGCTGATGAACGCACTGCAAATGAAACATCTGCTGTAGTGTCGCCGTGGAGTTGGCTATATGCGTCGCGAATGGCTTGATCTAGGTTTGGTTGGAATGGTGTGTCGATTATCCATTGGCGGATGTCTGCACCGACTTTAGCGAGTGTATTTACATCATCAACATCAAGTGTATCTAGAATGTCGTGAATTTTTGCTGTGAGTCCTGATTGATCTAAAAACTCATTAAAAGCATCTGCGGTAGTTGCGAAACCACCCGGTACTTGTACACCAGCGTTTGCTAGGTTTGAAATCATTTCACCAAGTGATGCGTTTTTACCGCCAACTCGAGGAACATCTTGCATACCAAGCTCTTGATACCAGAGAACGTATTCTTGCACGGATCTTTCTCCAAAAAAAACTAATTGTAGGTCTAACTGTGAGAGTTAAGAAAGAAAACCTTTTATAAAGGTCACCATCATTCTACACTGGCAATAGTCCTCACGTAAACCGTGAGAAACCCATTTTAGGGATTTAAACGCAATAAAAAGGTTAATTATGAGAACTGCTTTTTATATATCAGATGGAACAGCTATTACTTCAGAAGTGTTTGGGCATGCTACTTTGTCGTTGTTCCCTATCGATTTTAATCATAAAACAATTCCATTTGTAGAAACTGAAGAAAAAGCCCGCGAAATTAAAGCATTAATTAATGCGACAGCTGCAAAAACCGGCGAAAAGCCTTTCGTGTTTTTTACTTTTGTAAATCATAGTTTGAGTGAAATTATAAAATCGGCTGATGCAGTGACCTATGATTTTTTAACTACATACAGCGAAAAAATAGAAAAAGAACTAGATGTAGCCCCTGTTCCAAAAATGCACCGCACGCATTCTATTCATGAAAAAAGTTATGATTTTAGAATTGATGCAGTTAACTATGCTCTTATGAATGATGATGGCGGCAATATTAAAAACTTTTCTGAAGCTGACATTATTTTAATTGGTGTTAGCCGAAGTGGTAAAACACCAACCAGCTTATACTTAGCGCTACAATATGGCATTAAAGCGGCTAACTATCCTATTACAGAAGAAGACTTAGATAATGAGGGTTTACCTAAGTGCTTAATACCTTATAAACATAAGTTATTTGGGCTTACGATTGACCCTGAAAGACTTGCGGCTATAAGGCATAGACGTATGGCTAATTCTAAGTATGCATCTATTAAACAGTGTCGTATTGAGGTGCGTGAAGTAGAAATGCTTTATAAGCGTCATAAAATTGCTTACTTTAATTCTACGCATCATTCGGTAGAAGAGATATCTGCAAAGATACTGACAGAGACAGACCTAGAGCGACGTAAGTACTAACTAATTGATGAGACTAAAAACAAAAAAACCGCATTTAAGCGGTTTTTTTAATATTAACAAATATTATTTACGTGCGTCTTTTAGTAAGTCAGCTACTAAAAAGCCTAACTCTAATACTTGGTCGGCATTAAGACGTGGGTCACACTGCGTTTTATAACGCTGTGCTAAGTCATCGTCAGATAAACCGTAAGCACCACCAGTACACTCTGTTACGTGCTGGCCTGTCATTTCTAGATGAACACCACCTGCGTATGAACCTTCAGCTTTATGAACTGCGAAGAATTGGCTGATCTCGCGCATGATATTGTCGAAGTTACGCGTTTTGTATCCTGACGTCGCTTTTTCAGTATTGCCGTGCATTGGATCAGAGCTCCAAATTACTTTACGACCTTCTTGCTGAACTTTTCTTACGAGGGCTGGAAGTTTTTCTGGCAGTACGTCTGCACCCATGCGTGTAATTAGCGTTAAGCGACCAGGAATGTTATCTGGGTTTAATGCATCAATTAAACGAATTAGGTCATCAGGTTCCATACCTGGGCCAACTTTAACACCGATCGGATTTTTAATACCTTTGAAAAACTCAATATGTGCATGGTCAAGTTGACGTGTACGCTCACCAATCCATACAAAATGAGCAGAACAATCGTACCAGTCACCTGATAAGTGGTCGCGACGAGTAAGCGCTTCTTCGTAACCAAGTAGTAATGCTTCGTGAGAGGTATATAAATCAGTTTCTTTTAAGCTTGGCGCAATTGTAGAGTTAATTCCGCACACTTCCATAAATTCGAGTGCGTCTTGAATTTTGTCTGCAAGTTGTTGGTATTTTTCTTTAAGTGGGTTTGCAGCTACAAAGCCCATGTTCCAACGGTTAACCTGGTGAAGATCGGCAAGGCCACCTTGTGCAAATGCACGTAATAAGTTTAATGTTGCCGCGCTATGGTGATATGCAGTCATTAAACGTTGTGGATCTGGGATACGCGCTTCTTCCGTAAACTCAATATTATTAATAATGTCGCCACGATAAGATGGTAAAGACACACCATTAATTGTTTCTAAGTCTGCTGAACGCGGTTTAGCATATTGACCCGCCATACGCGCAATTTTAACTACAGGGCATTTACCGCCGTAAGTTAATACAACAGCCATTTGTAAGATTGTTTTGAACGTATCGCGAATATTAGCGGCATTAAAGTCACTAAATGATTCTGCACAGTCACCACCTTGAAGTAAAAATGCACGACCTTCGCACACGTCTTCAAGTTGTTTAAATAAACTTCTAGTTTCTTCAGCAAAAACTAAAGGCGGAGCCGTCTTTAATTGGCCTTCAACTGATTTTAGTATTTCTTGATCTGGGTACTGTGGTTGCTGCAGTATTGGCAGCTCTCTCCAGCTATTTGGGTTCCACGATTGCATGTTCTTTCCTCATTCCTACATTACCTGATAAGAAGAAATTAACGTATGCAGGCACCTAAGTTCAAGGACTAAATTCACTATTTACTAATTATTTAGTTATGAGGTAAGTATTTATGAGGTTTATAGCCAAAAATTGAATTATTGCCACTTGATAAGTTTGTTTTTAATTTAATTTAAAGCATTATAAAACAATGAGATAAAATACAATTGGTTATATTTTAGCTACTTGGAGATAGAATGTAGCAAAGTAACATTAGTGAACAGTTTGA
>LAZR01001593.1_pt1 | contig 14192 bp, 10 predicted proteins | sample 329461 | NCBI WGS metagenome assembly LAZR01 (sample SAMN03002196, study PRJNA259156) | marine sediment metagenome | biome: sea floor; feature: Hydrothermal impacted sediments; material: marine sediment; isolation source: Loki non-amplified sample from Loki's castle hydrothermal vent sediment ...
GTAACAACTTTTTTGAAGCCCTCTCGCATTGCTTTGAGATAAGCATCAAAACCTTCACCTTGAAATACTTTTACCAAGAAACAACCTTGTTTACTTAAGTTTTCTAAAGCAAAATCTAACGCAAGTTCAACTAAATGCATACTGCTAGGCTGATCAATTGAGTCTACACCCGTTATATTGGGGGCCATATCTGATAATACAAGGTCTATTTGTTGACCATTTAATACTACCATCAGTTCATCTAACACGGAATCCTCACGAAAATCACCTTGAATAAAGTGAACGCCCGATAATGGTGTCATCGGTAATATATCTAAAGCAATCACCGTTCCTTTTTCATTCATCTTGCGAAGTGCGTAATCTGACCATCCGCCAGGGGCAGATCCCAAGTCCACCACCGCCATTTTGGGCTGGATTAATTTATCTTTTTTATCTATTTCTTCTAACTTAAATGTCGCTCGCGATCGATAACCTGCTTTTTGAGCCATTTTGACGTAATGATCATCAAAATGTTCTCTCATCCAATCATTACTGGATTTACTTCTAGCCATACGACTTAAGTCCTTACTTCACTCGTTTTTTTATCCGTACTAACGACTAGTGCCAAACCTAATAAGCTGAGAACAATATAAAGATTTTTGCTGACCGAGTGCAATAGATCAAACTGTCCAACTACAGAATCATCACCTGAGTGAATTATGTTTTTGACGATTTGAATTTCTGGCTGTAAATAAAAATTAAAAACTAGCGTCAATAGCACCATAACTATTACCAGCCAAAAACGCCATAGACCGATAACCTGCTTGCCATGAACAATCATTTTACTGATTAGCAAAATAGAGCCGCAGCCTAGACCCAATATATTGACCGCAGAAAATAAGTGTCCAGCGTAATTGCCTGCTAAAACGACATCACCTAAATTAGCAAAGGCCATTGGAACAGCGATATAACCAATGGCTAACAGACTACCAACCCATAAAGTCAGTAATAAACGCTCGCCTAATAAATTAGATAACATCAGATTATTTATGACTCATAACGAATAGCAACAATCTCATATTCAATTGCGCCACTAGGTGCATTAACGACAGCAATATCATCAACTTCTTTACCAATTAAAGCCCGTGCAATCGGTGATGAAATAGAAATTCGATTTTTCTTAATATCTGATTCATAATCACCAACAATTTGATAAGTGACTTTATCTTCATTATCAATATTCAATAATTCGACAGTCACCCCAAATACCACTCGACCATCACGTGGCAAAGAAGCAGGATCGATGATTTGTGCGTTAGACAACACTCCTTCTAATTCTTGAATACGACCTTCGATAAAGCTTTGTTGTTCTTTAGCGGCATGATATTCAGCATTTTCTTTCAAATCACCATGTGCACGTGCTTCAGAAATAGCCGCAACCACTTCAGGTCTCGCGGTATATTTTAAATGTTGTAGCTCATCTTTTAGTTCATCTGAACCAAATAACGTAATAGGTACCGCCATTAGTTTAATTCTCCATGTAATGACTGTAGGCAATTTACCGTATCATTATCTTTACTGTTTAATGCTTGGCATGTAGCACGTGCCGCAGCCAATGTGGTGGTGTAATTAACTTGATGTTGTAATGCAGCACGACGAATTTCGCGAGAATCTGCAACAGATTGCCGGCCTTCCGTTGTATTAACAATCAAACTAATTTCATCATTTTTAATCATATCAACGATATGCGGTTGACCTTCTGCCACTTTATTAACACGTTCACAGTCAACACCGCCGGCATTCAGTACAACTTGAGTACCACGCGTTGCTAATATTGAGAACCCTAAAGCCGTTAAATCTTTGGCAATTTCAACAATCGTCGCTTTATCAACATCACGCACACTGATAAATGCCTTACCTCCAGTCGGCAATGAAACACTCGCTGCCAATTGTGATTTTGCAAAAGCTTCACCAAATGTTCGACCGACACCCATTACTTCCCCAGTAGACTTCATTTCTGGGCCTAAGATTGGATCAACGCCTTGGAATTTAATAAATGGGAATACCGCTTCTTTTACTGAGAAGTATTTAGGTATTACTTCTTTAGTCACACCTTGTTCAGCCAAACTACGGCCGGCCATGCAGCGTGCAGCGACTTTAGCTAAAGGCACACCAATGGCTTTCGATACGTAAGGCACAGTACGCGAAGCACGCGGATTGACTTCAAGAATGAAGATATTGTCACCTTGTACCGCAAATTGCGTATTCATTAAGCCAACAACACCTAACTCTAATGCCATTTGACGCACTTGCTCACGCATACGGTCTTTAACATCTTCACTCAAGCTATACGACGGCAATGCACATGCCGAGTCACCAGAGTGAACACCCGCTTGTTCGATATGCTCCATGATGCCGCCAATCAATACATCTTTGCCATCACAAATAGCATCAACATCGACTTCAATCGCATCATCGAGGAAGCGATCAAGCAATACAGGTGAATCATTTGATACTAGAATCGCTGTTTTCATATAACGACTTAATTCTTCTTCGTTATAAACAATCTCCATGCCACGACCGCCCAATACATATGATGGACGTACCACTAACGGATAGCCAATTTCAGAGGCTAAAGCAACCGCCGTATCAACTGAAAAAGCCAAACGATTAGGTGGTTGTAATAGGTTTAATTTTTCAACCATTTGCTGGAAGCGTTCACGATCTTCAGCATGGTCAATCGCATCAGGAGAAGTACCAATAATCGGCACACCTGCCGCTTCAAGTGCACGTGCTAACTTAAGTGGCGTTTGTCCGCCGTATTGCACGATCACACCTTTTGGCTTTTCTAAATCAACAATTTCTAATACATCTTCTAAGGTCACTGATTCGAAATATAAACGATCAGACGTATCGTAATCTGTTGAGACTGTTTCAGGATTACAGTTGACCATAATCGTTTCATAGCCATCTTCACGCAACGCTAATGCAGCATGAACACAGCAATAATCGAACTCGATGCCTTGACCTATACGATTTGGTCCGCCGCCTAAAATCATGATTTTGTCACGATTAGATGGGTTCGCTTCACATTCTTGCTCATACGTTGAATACATATAAGCAGTATCACTAGCAAACTCAGCAGCACAAGTATCAACACGTTTATAGACTGGACGCACATTAAGATCGTGACGATGTTTACGTACTTGTTTTTCTGTCTTTTGTAATAGTTTTGCCATACGTGAATCAGAGAAACCTTTACGTTTCAATGCACGCATATTCGATTCATCAATTGATGCCAAAGACTGCTCTTTCAAACCATTTTCAATATCGATCAACTCTTGGACTTGTACCAAGAACCATGGATCAATATTAGTTAGATGCTGAATTTCATCATAACTAAAGCCGTAACGGAAAGCATCAGCCACATACCAAAGACGATCAGAACCTGGTAAACGTAATTCTCTGCGTAATGTATCTGCAACATCAGGGGCTTCTAAATCGGTAATTTCAGTTAAACCATCACGATCAATTTCTAAACCTCGCAACGCTTTTTGTAATGATTCTTGGAAACTACGGCCAATCGCCATCACTTCACCCACAGACTTCATTTGGGTACTCAAACGATTGTCTGCTTGTGGGAATTTCTCAAACGTAAAACGAGGAATTTTAGTAACGACATAATCTATTGATGGTTCAAATGAAGCAGGTGTTGCCCCGCCTGTTATGTCATTTTGCAACTCATCAAGGGTATAGCCAACCGCCAATTTTGCCGCCACTTTAGCAATCGGGAAACCCGTTGCTTTTGAGGCTAATGCGGATGAACGCGACACGCGTGGATTCATTTCAATAATAATCAAACGACCGGTATCAGGCTGAACTGCAAACTGCACGTTCGACCCCCCAGTATCGACGCCAATTTCACGTAAGACTTCTAACGAAGCGTTACGCATAATTTGATATTCTTTATCCGTCAATGTTTGAGCAGGTGCAACAGTAATAGAGTCGCCTGTATGAACACCCATCGGATCAAAGTTTTCAATCGAACAGATAATAATGCAGTTATCTTTACGATCTCGCACTACTTCCATTTCGTATTCTTTCCAACCGATAATAGATTCTTCGATCAATAATTCAGACGTTGGGCTAAGGTACAAACCACGCTGACAAATATCAATAAAGTCTTCTTGGTTATAAGCAATACCGCCGCCGCTACCACCCATCGTAAATGATGGGCGAATAATAACTGGATAACCAAACTGTTTCTGAGCTTCTATTGATTCTTCCATATTATGAGCAATGGCTGACTTCGGCATATCTAAACCAATTTTAGTCATTGCTGCACGGAATAAGTCACGATCTTCTGCTTTGTTGATTGCAGCACTATCTGCACCAATCATTTCCACACCAAACTTTTCTAGAATACCATGACGTTCGAGATCTAAAGCACAGTTTAATGCTGTTTGTCCGCCCATTGTCGGTAAAATGGCATCAGGACGTTCAGCCTCAATAACCTTGCTCACCGCCTGCCATGTGACCGGCTCAATATAAGTTGCATCCGCCATATTCGGATCGGTCATGATGGTCGCAGGATTCGAGTTGACCAAAATGACGCGATAACCTTCTTCGCGTAATGCTTTACAAGCTTGGGCGCCAGAATAGTCGAATTCACAGGCTTGTCCAATTACGATTGGACCTGCGCCTAAGATAAGAATGCTTTTGATATCAGTACGTTTTGCCATTATTTTTTACTTACCCGTCGCTGTTTCAAGTAGATCGATAAAATGATCAAATAAAGGAGCTGCATCTTGCGGACCAGGGCTTGCTTCAGGATGCCCTTGGAAACTAAATGCTGGTTTCGTTGTGTGGTGAATACCTTGTAACGAACCGTCAAACAATGAAATATGAGTTGCCTTTAACGTATCTGGAAGCGAGGTATCATCAACGGAAAAACCATGATTTTGACTGGTGATCATGACTAACCCAGCTGTCATTTCTTGCACAGGATGATTCGCACCATGATGGCCAAATTTCATTTTGATTGTTTTTGCACCACAGGCTAATGCGAGTAATTGATGACCTAAACAAATACCAAAAATAGGTAGATTCTTATCAAGAAACGTCTTAATTGCTTCAATTGCATAAGTACATGGTTCAGGGTCACCTGGACCATTAGACAAAAATACACCATCAGGATTTAACGCTAACACTTCTTCAGCTGGCGTTTCAGCTGGCACAACGGTTAAACGACAACCTCGCTCAACAAGCATTCTGAGAATATTTTGTTTCGCACCAAAATCGTAAGCAACAACATGGAATCGTTCAGCAACGGCTTTTGATTCGCCGGACAATTGCCAGCAAGGAGTATCCCATTTGTATGATTCTTTAGTACTCACAACCTTCGCTAAATCCATGTTTTTTAAACCATCAAAAGCTTTAGCTGCGGCAATCGCTGCATCAACATCAATATTATCGCCAGCAACGATACAACCTTTCATCGCACCTTTTTCACGTAAAAGACGCGTTAATGAACGGGTATCAATACCAGCAAGACCGACCACGTTATTACGTTCAAGATAGGCATCTAATGCTTCTTCACTACGCCAGCTACTAACGACAGGTGACAATTCGCGAATAATCAAACCACTTGCATAAATATTTGCTGATTCTTCATCTTCAGCATTTACGCCAGTATTACCGATATGCGGATAAGTCAGTGTGACTATTTGGCGACAATATGAGGGATCGGTCAGTATTTCTTGATAGCCCGTCATGGAAGTATTAAATACGACTTCACCAACTGATTGCCCAATAGCACCAATCGATTCACCGTGATAAACCGTGCCGTCTTCAAGAGCTAATAATGCGCTTGTTCGCAAAGGGAACCTCCACCAGATAAGAATAATAGGGCCAACGTATGCTCTCCCCAGATAAATCCTGTCAATTTTATCGTAAAAGCACCCCACTAGTCTATGTAAAAAACCATGACAGTTTGGTTTTCAATCGGTAGTATCTCATTCCATTATGTGTTTTTCATGTTCAATATTTTCAGTTAAGACATCTTCAATAATGATGTCAATTTCCACTAGCACGCAATACATTCATTAAAAAGGTAGTCACCGTGAACCCTTATTTATCCGCATCTGCATATCCCGCTCAACGTCCCAGACGACTTAGAAAAGACACATTCTCTCGTAATCTGGTACGTGAAAACCATCTCAGCGTAAATGATCTAATTTACCCTTGTTTTGTATTGGAAGGTAAGCAACAACGTGAAGTCATATCCTCGATGCCAGATGTAGAACGCATGAGTATTGATTTGCTGCTAAAAGAAGCTGAAATCATTCATCGTTTGGGTATTCCTGCTATGGCTTTATTTCCCGTTACACCGAGTAGTGTTAAAACTGATGATGCACGCGAGGCTTATAATCCAGATGGTTTAGCCCAACGTACTGTTCGAGCACTAAAAGCAGAATTTCCTGAACTCGGCATCATAACTGATGTTGCACTTGATCCCTTTACCACTCATGGCCAAGATGGCTTAATTGATCAGTCGGGCTATATAGTTAATGATGAAACCGTAGAAGTATTAATCAAACAAGCCTTGTCGCATGCTGAGGCTGGCGTCGATATTGTTGCACCGTCTGACATGATGGATGGTCGTATTGGTGCGATTCGCCAAGCATTAGAAAAAAACGGTCATATTCATACTCGTATTTTGGCCTATTCAGCTAAATATGCGTCTAATTTTTATGGGCCATTTCGTGATGCCGTGGGTTCTGCTGGCAATTTAGGTGGTGGCAATAAATACAGTTATCAAATGGATCCTGCTAACAGTGATGAGGCACTCCATGAAGTCGCGTTAGATATTAACGAAGGCGCTGATATGGTGATGATAAAGCCAGGTATGCCGTATCTTGATATTTTACGTCGCGTTAAAGATACTTTTCAAAAGCCCACATTTGCTTATCAAGTGAGTGGTGAATATGCGATGTTAAAAGCAGCGGCACAAAATGGCTGGCTCGATGAAAAAGCGACCGTTATGGAAAGTATGATGGCATTTAAACGCGCGGGTGCTGATGGTATTTTGACTTACTTTGCGAAAGACGTTGCAAAATGGCTAACCAACAAATGACCGATCATTATGCCGTTATCGGTAATCCAATAAGTCATAGCAAATCTCCATTCATTCACAGTGAATTTGCTAAACAAACAGGTCAAAATCTGGATTATATTGCTAGAAAAATCCCGATTGATGAATTAGCAGTTGGACTGAGACAATTACAAACAGAAGGTTTTAAAGGCATCAACATCACCGTGCCATTTAAAGAAGAAGCATGGCAACAAGTATCTGATAAAAGTGCTCATGCCGAACGTGCAGGCGCGATTAATACCATTATATTTAATGATGATGGCAGTTTGACTGGTGATAATACCGATGGCATTGGTTTATGTCGTGATCTAACAAACAATCATCAGATTGAACTTAAAGGCAAACGCTTATTATTATTAGGCGCCGGCGGCGCGGCGCGTGGCGTCATCGAACCTTTACTCAAATATCAGCCATCATCACTATTTATTGCAAACCGAACTGCCAGCAAAGCCTTAGATTTAAGCACGCTATTTGCTAAGTTTGGCAGCATTAAAGGTGGCGGTTATGATGAATTATCGGGGTCATTTGATGTCATTATCAATGCGACAGCTGCTAGCTTAAATGGGGAAGTGCCACCCTTACCTGCTGATATTCTTGCTTCAGATGGCGTGTGTTACGACATGATGTATAGCGATAACGATACTGCTTTTATTTCGTGGGCAAAACGACATAATGTGGCTAAAGCTATTGATGGCTTAGGCATGCTGGTAGAGCAAGCCGCAGAAGCATTTCGGTTATGGCGAGGTGTGCAACCTGATACTCAACAAGTTATTGCACAGATTCGGCAGTTCAAAAAAGCTTAGCGAGAATGTTGTAAGTACTGCCTTTTCATATTAATTAAAAACTAATTGGTTCGGTTCTTAACACTTAAATTGAATTGAACCGAGCCTAAATCTAGCTTATAAGCTTAAAAGATTGTTATTATTCTTATTCTAGATTTAGTTTTTTAAGTTTATATCTTAAAGCTCTAAACGTAATGCCTAACCTCTTCGCCGCTGCAGTTTTATTCCACCGTGTCGATTGTAATGCTTCGGTAATCAATTCACGTTCTTGCTCTTCTAGCTTACTTTCCAAGTCATTTTCTACGCTCAAAATAGGTTGTGCTAACTGATAATTATTCGATGTGACTACCGGCGTTAATGGTACCGGTAACATTAAATCTTGTTCCGAAATAACCGTTCCTTCAGCCCATGTTAGTGCACGCTCAAGTATATTTTCTAGCTCCCTAACGTTTCCCGGAAAAGCATAATGATTTAACGCTGAAATAGCCTGTTCATCCAGCTCGGGTGCCATCATCAAATTTTTCTTAGCTAGATATTGCAGAATGTGTTTTGCCAGCAATATAATATCAGCTCGTCGCTCTCGCAACGGTGGGACAATTAGCTCAATAACGTGCAATCGATAAAATAAATCTTCTCGAAAACTACCTTGTTTAACACCTTCGGCTAAATCTTTATGGGTTGCTGATAAAATTCGCACATCGACGCTAATTTCTTCATGACTACCGACAGGTCGGATTGTCTTTTCTTGAATAGCGCGTAATAACTTGACCTGCATCATCAATGGTAAATCAGCCACTTCATCTAAAAATAAGGTGCCGCCATTGGCTATTTGAAACAAGCCTTGTTTATCAGCAATCGCGCCAGTAAAAGACCCTTTTTTATGACCAAACAGTTCACTTTCAACTAATTCCGAAGGAATCGCACCACAGTTAATCGGCACAAATGCATGTTCTGAACGTGCACCCAATTCATGGATTAATTTTGCGACTAATTCCTTGCCTGTACCTGATTCACCACTAATATAAACAGGGGCTTGGCTGCGCGCTAACTTGGTGATTTTGCCACGTAAGTTTTTTATAATATCCGTTTCGCCCAAAAGTCTATTGCGTGAACGTCGCTCTTTTCTAACAGGTTCTACTGGTGATAATTTAAGTGCAGTTGTGACCAAATCTCGTAACACTCTTAATTTAAGTGGTTTTGAAACAAAATCAAATGCACCCAGTTTTAAAGCTTGCACCGCTAAATCAATATTGCCATGAGCCGTAATAACCGCCACGGGTAAATCTGGATACTGCTCTTGTAAAATCTCGACAAAATCTAAACCATTGCCATCTGGTAATCGCATATCGGTTAAACATAAATCAAAAGACTGTTGCTTTAAGGCTTGTTTCGCTTGAGTTAAATTTTCCGCTGGCACACAATCAATTGACATGCCTGACAATGTCATTGTTAGTAACTCAAGGATATCTGGTTCATCATCAACAATAAGGGCTTGTGGGTTCATTGCAAAGTCCTTTGATTGACCAGTGGAAAGCTAATACGAAAACAGGATTGTTGCTGATCGGGTAAATAATTTAAGCGAGCACCATTCGCTTGGCATAACTCCCGAGCGAGGTATAAGCCCAAGCCTGTACCGCCTGTACGATCAGAATGAAATGGCTCAAATAGATGTAGCTGCATTTTTTCTGAAACACCTCTACCATTATCCATAACGTCGATCATCGCTTCGTTGTTTTTTTGATGTAAATGAATTTGTATACGCGGTTTCATCTCGAACTTAGAATCAGAATAATGCCATGCATTTTCCACTAAATTCCACATCACCTGATGCAGCTGCTCAGCATCCATATTGACACTTGTTAATGAACAATCAATCACCAACTCAATCTCTTTAGCTTGAATATTCTTAAGCTCACAAAATTCATTTACAAACTTATTAAGCCAAGGTGTTAAAGCAACTAAGGTCGGTTTTACGGCTTTGCGTCGGCTCATTTCTAATATAGTTTCAATAATACCATTAACTCTCGCACTATGACGTTGGATGATATCAGTTAGCTTTGTACTGCTTTCATTGCCATTATGTGTTTCTGCTAATAATTCACTAGCATGACTAATCGCGCCAAGTGGATTGCGAACTTCATGAGCAATACTGGCTGTTAATCTACCTAATGAAGCCAACTTTAACTGCTGTGCTTGCTGGGCTAATGCCGATGTATTGTCTAGATAAATCACTGTTTCACCATTATTTAACTCAGCTGCTCGAGCATGTATTTCTGGCAAATCCGGACGAATTTGCACCGTTTGAAGTGCTGACTCGTTATGATTTCTCCACATTAGCAATTGTTTGGATAATGCAGGTACCGTATCTGACAACAAAATTCCCGTCGACGCATTATTAAGCCCTAACAATGATCTTGCCGACTCATTACTCAATCTCACTACGCCGTATTCATCAACGACCAACACACCTGTTTGCATGCTACTGATAATATGCTCATTTAAGGCTGCCGATTTAGCTGCATTCTGAGCATGCTGTTCAGCCACCACTTGAGAAAACTTCATTTTTTGTGACAAGGTTTGAGCCAATAAAGCCGTCACAAAAAAGGTTGCACCCAACATGCCTGCATGACTATATTTAGTGACACCATCACCCGTAATCTGCGTGTAACTCACTTCAAGCAGCACCGATAAGGTTGCCATTGCAGCAATAAAAACTGACATCCGTCCAGGAATTAAAGCAGCGCCCGCACCCACAACAACAACTAATAAAGTGCCTAACCCTGTTGGTAAACCACCACTGGTATGGACAAATAACGTAATGAACACAATATCTGAAATTAATTGAATTTGTGTTTGAGTGCTGAAACGACCCCATTGATTCAAGCTTAAAACGAGCCATCCTAATGCTGTGAATAAATAAAACTGGCTAATTGTTAAATATAAATCGGGATTAACTTCACCTAAAAAAACCGGCGGTAGCCTTAACTCAAATACTGCAAACAACATAATGGCTAAAAACATTCTATAAGCAGAAAAGATCGTTAACTCACGCCATGAGATCACGAAAGAAGGCGCTGAAGATACCGACTTAAAACTCAACCACTTCATAATTGCTTAGCTGTCGGCCTCAAGATGTTCATGAGAACAATAATAGTTATCGCCTTGTCGAAGTGCTTCTTGCTCAAGAATGTGGAGGCCACACTGTTTACATTTCACCATTTTTTCAGTCGAAATTTTGGGTGAAGCCGGTCGACTGCTGCGCCATAAACGCCCTATAATCATGTACAAAAGAAGACCAATAGCAATTAAAACTAAAATTCGCATTTCAAACCTCGTCAAAAATATAAAGGGGACTTTATAATATAGAATACCCTTTTATCAATCAGCCGTCTCCGCTATAAGCCCGCAAACAGTGCAGCATCGTGATGACTATCTAGTATTTTCAAAATTCTAAGTAGCCGTTAATATTTGGACGATAGTATCGTTTATAACAAGTGTTCGCTTTAACAATGATTTTAAACATAAAAAAAGGCCCCCTAAGATTTAGGAGGCCTTTTTATTGAACTTTAGCTTAAATTAAACAATGTTAATTCAACAAAGCTTATTTACCGCGTGATGCACTTTTACGTTCATGTTCAAGTAATAATTTTTTACGAACGCGAATTGATTTTGGCGTAACTTCTAATAATTCATCTTCACCGATAAATTCTAAAGCTTGTTCCAAGCTCATTCTGATAGGTGGTACTAAGTTAATCGCTTCATCAGTACCTGACGCACGAACGTTGGTTAATTGTTTACCTTTCAATGGGTTCACAACTAAGTCGTTATCACGTGAGTGAATACCGATAACCATACCTTCGTATACATCATCATTGTGACCAATAAACATACGACCACGATCTTGCAAGTTAAAGATAGAGAAACCGACAGCTTTACCCATACCATTAGCAATCATTACACCGTTTTGACGTTTACCAAAGTCACCGACTTTAACAGGCGCATAATGATCAAATACGCTGAAAATTAAGCCTGTACCTTGAGTTGCTGTTAAGAATTCAGTACGGAAGCCGATTAATCCACGCGAAGGAATCATAAAGTCTAAACGTACGCGACCTTTACCATCTGGCACCATGTCTGATAATTGAGCACCACGTTCGCCCAATTTTTCCATAATCGTACCTTGATGTTCAGCTTCTACATCTGCAGTTACAGATTCAAATGGCTCTTCTTTTTTACCATCGATTTCACGAATGATTACTTCTGGACGTGATACACCCATTTCGAAACCTTCGCGACGCATATTTTCAATTAATACTGATAAATGCAACTCACCACGACCTGATACGCGGAATTTATCTGGATCAGTAGGAATTTGTTCAACACGTAATGCTACGTTGTGGATTAATTCACGTTCAAGACGTTCTTTAATTTGACGTGTTGTTACAAACTTACCTTCTTTACCCGCCATTGGTGAATTATTCACTTGGAAGGTCATCGTTACAGTTGGTTCATCAACCGATAATGGTGGCAATGCTTCAACAGCAGATGGATCACATAATGTATCTGAGATATTAAGTGGATCTACACCAGTAAAGGCAATAATGTCGCCTGCTTGAGCAAACGGTACTTCTTCACGTTGTAAGCCCATAAAGCCCATCACAGTCAATACACGACCGTTTCGCGTTTTACCTTCAACGTCAACAACCGTAACTGATGTATTCGTTTTAACCGTACCACGTTCAATACGACCTACGCCGATAACACCAACATAGCTGTTGTAATCTAATGATGAAACTTGCATACGGAAAGGGCCATTCACATCGACATCAGGTGCTTTAACTTTATCAACGACTAACTGGAACAAAGGTTCCATATCGCCATCACGTACAGTTTCTTCTAAACCAGCAAAACCATTTAAACCTGAAGCATAAATCACTTCAAAATCTAACTGCTCATCAGTCGCATCAAGATTGGCAAACAAATCAAATGTTTGATCTAGAACCCATGCTGGACGTGCACTTGGCTTGTCAATTTTATTGATAACAACAATCGGTTTCAGACCTAACGCTAACGCTTTTTGTGTCACAAAACGTGTTTGTGGCATCGGGCCTTCAGATGAATCAACCAATAATAATACTGAGTCAACCATCGACAATACACGTTCTACTTCACCACCAAAATCAGCATGGCCTGGTGTGTCAACGATATTGATGTGGTAGCCATTCCAACGAATCGCTGTATTTTTAGACAAGATAGTAATACCACGTTCTTTTTCAAGATCGTTGGAATCCATTACCCGTTCTTGTAATTCTTCGTGCTCACTGAAAGTGCCTGATTGGCGTAACAATTGATCAACCAAGGTTGTTTTACCGTGATCGACGTGAGCGATGATAGCAATATTTCGTAACTTGCTGATTTCTCTAAGATTAGTTGTCATATTTAGTTCTGTAATATAAAAAGAAATGCTATTAGCATGTAAATGTTAAGATTATTTAAATACTCAAATTTAAATACTCGTAAGCGTTATTTTTTTAACTCTTCAGTTAAGTGTGGCGTAATACTGTCTAAAAGTTGCTTCTGAACCGCCAAGTTGCCAACAACCAAATTACCTTGATTGAAATAATTGTCACCTCCGGCAAAGTCAGTCACAACACCACCAGCTTCTTCAATAAGTAAGACGCCAGCAGCTAAATCCCATTTTTTCAAACCTATTTCCCAATAGCCATCAAACCGTCCTGCTGCAACATAGGCTAAATCTAAAGCTGCAGAACCCGCACGTCGTACATCTGCTACTTGTGGGAATACGGCATTAAATGTCGCTAAATAAGGCGTTAAGTGCTGTGGATATTTAAATGGGAAACCAGTTGCGATTAAGGTACCAGCCAATTCTCTAGTTTTAGTCACACGCAAGCGTCGATCATTAAGTTTTGCACCACTACCTCGGCTGGCAGAAAATAATTCATCGCGTAATGGATCATATATTACAGCGTGTTCAATTTTATCACGGACCATTACTGCAATTGACACACAATAATGCGGGAAGCCGTGTAAGAAGTTAGTTGTACCATCCAGGGGATCAATCACCCATGTCACTTCATTATCACCTTGCTGACCGGACTCTTCGGCCAAAATAGCATGGTCTGGGTATGCTTTTTTTATCGCGTTAATGATTTCTTGTTCTGCTAAGCGATCAACATCGGTAACAAAATCATTACGACCTTTCGTTGTTACTTCAAGATGTTCTACGTGTTGTAACGAACGAACGATGATACTGCCCG
>LAZR01001594.1_pt1 | contig 14186 bp, 19 predicted proteins | sample 329461 | NCBI WGS metagenome assembly LAZR01 (sample SAMN03002196, study PRJNA259156) | marine sediment metagenome | biome: sea floor; feature: Hydrothermal impacted sediments; material: marine sediment; isolation source: Loki non-amplified sample from Loki's castle hydrothermal vent sediment ...
ATTATGATGTGCGGTGGCTTTTATATGCTGCTAAACGCAATTTCGGTGACCTCTAATTTTGGACTAAGTTCTCGCATTTATAGTGTTAATGCTTTAGGTGGCTTTGGCGTTACAGGCGGCATGGTTATGATCCCATTTATTTTTGGTGTGGGTCTGATTTTTTACAATTCTAAAAATATTTTAGGCTGGGTGCTATCTCTAGGTTCGTTAACCGCACTCATATTTGGCGTTATATCGAGTGTGCGATTTAGTATGCGAACTATGACGTCGTTTGATTTGATTGTTATTATAATTTTAGCGTTTGGTGGCTTAGGGCTGTTTTTACGTTCGCTTAAATCTATTGATACTTAAATAATTACCACGCTTTGTTTTAAATACAATTTTAATTATAGGCATTTAACATGATGTTCTAATGCTTAAGCTAATACATTAATAATGTAATCCTTCCTATTTACTGCTTAACCAGTAACGTATTTTAAAGAGATTTATGTGAACAACTCAATACAGCTAAAACTAATTGCTACTCACTTATTAGCACAAAGAGAAGAAAATCCAGCACGTTCAAACTTTCCTAAAGAGTTAGTATGTAGTGGTCAACTAATTTTGGCCACAGTTTTAGAATCTTGGTATCTAACCTCAGATTCATTTGGTGCTAAACCTGCATTATAATGATGTGGTCTAACATTGTTGTAATATCCGTTGATATAATCACTCACACTATATTTAGCTTCTTCAAAGTTTTCATATCCAACTTTTGGCATCCACTCCGTTTTAAAGCTTCTAAAAAATCGTTCCATTGGCGCATTATCCCAACAATTTCCGCGCCGACTCATGCTTTGTGTGATTTTATAGCGCCATAAACGTTGGCGATACTTCAAGCTTGTATAGTGGCTTCCTTGGTCTGAGTGAAACATCAGTCCTGTCGGTTTTCCTCTGCTTTCATACGCGAGTTCAAGCGCTTTTAGCGTTAAGTTAGTATCTGGCGACAATGACATTGCCCAACCAACGACTTTGCGTGCAAATAAATCAACAACGACCGCTAAATAAGCCCAGCGATTACCTATCCAAATATACGTCACATCACCGCACCACACCGTATCCGGCTCAACAACATCAAACTGCCTATCTAGAAAATTCGGGATTTCAAGGTGCTCATTACCACCGCGTTTATATTGATGTTGTGGTACTTGGCAGCTCTCTAGTTTTAGTTTAACCATCAGCTTAGCGGCGCGATAACGGCTTAATTCAAAACCGTTATTCGTTGCAATTGCTGCGATTGTCCGTGCCCCAGCCGAACCGCCACTCATTGCATGTATAACTTTAACTTCCGCTTCTAACCTTACTTGCTCTGGTGTCGATGTTGTATCCCGTATGGCCCAATATTTATAGCTGCTGCGATGCACATTGAATACGCTACACAACACGCTGATTGGGTAACGCTCTCGTTGATTTAATTTCTCAATTAACGAGAATTGCTCAGGGAGTCGGACATCAAGAGACCGGTAGCCTTTTTTAATATATCCTTTTCTAATTCAATGCGTTGGATTTGCTTTTTAAGTTCGCGGATTTCAATTTGTTCAGGCGTCATTGGTGAAGCCAATGGGGACTGGCCATTCCGTTCTTGCTTTAATTGAGTTACCCACTTACTTACAGTTGATTTACCAACCCCCATAGCTTTAGCTGCATCTTCTTGCGTATAGCCTTGATCAATTACAAGCTGAGCTGTTTCTAATTTGATTGCAGTAGAATACGTTGCCCGTTTTAATTTCGTCATTTTTTTCACCCAAATTTGTATGCTTATTAGCATAACATTTCTTTCTTAATGGGTGGCCAAATTAACTATGCCACTACAATACTAGACTCGACTGACGATGCAATAGAAGTACAAAAGTTGATGATTTACTTAAATGATCAAACGGTATATGGCTGGAAGTGTATGCTGCCTTTAGATAATGGCTCAATTATATTAGCGCCTCTTTTACATGCACCTATAAAACAAGCTGAAAATTGCCCACTGTATATAACAAACAATAAAGCGCTTATTGAACCAGAAATTGCATTTATTTTGCAAAGCGATTTACCAAGTAATAAAACCTATACAAATAAAGACGTAGATACTGCATTTGCCAGCGCCCATTTAGCACTTGAGCTTATTCAAAAAAGGTTTGATGAAGACACTCCAAGCACTCACATTGAAAAGCTGGCCGATGGCCTATCTAATCAAGGCGTGTATTTAGGCCCGCAAATAGATAAAGCCAAAGCGTATAACGCAAGTACTGTAAATATCAACGTTAAGCAAACTGAGCTGGAGTTAAACTTGGTAGGTGTGCACCCTGCAGAACTTGCGCAGCTTCCACTTTATTGGGCGGTTAATTACTTATCAGCAAAGGGAATTAACTTAAAAGCAGGGCAAGTGTTTATAACAGGTTCTTACTGTGGCGTGGTTGAGCTTAATACTAATGAGCAAACATGTATTACATATGAAGATTTAAATACATTTAATGTGACATTTTTATCCCATTAAGCGTAATACTCATTTTAACGGTCATAATAAAACAACCCACTAATTAGCGGGTTGTTTTTATTTGGCTAAATTTTAATTATTTGATTTTAGAGAGTAGTGCGGGATTTATTACGAGATTTCGTACGCCGTGGGCATGATCTTCATTAAAGGCGTTACTTTCACACCATTTACCAACACTGTTTATATCAACCTTTGCCACTTTTGGTTTAACTGACCATGTTACTTGAAAAGGAGAGCCTGCTTCGTTGTAACTCGGGCCAGTAGTTGAACCGCTATAAACAACCGGTTTACCCGTATTTGTAGGTGTAGCAATAGCTTGATAGTAACCATTAACAGATGACACGGCGCTTATTTGAGCAAAATCAAGTGCGTTAGCATCGTTTACTAATACATATACTTGAGCTTCAACACGTAGTTGCGGATTTTTAATCGAATCACTTAAACAACTCCCCAAGGTAGGGCCAGGTTTTACAATTGCTGACGTATGAACGTTATGCACCTCAATGGTATCGCCAACTAATAGCACGCCGTGATCGCTTGGACAAATTTCAATTTTTGCTGGTTTACTTTCACCTTTAGTTAAAGAGCCTGAATATAAGTAGCCACTTTGAAAACCTTTTCCATTACCATTTCCTGCATATTTGCTAAATTCGCCACCGGCATGTTCAGCATTTTTATGAAAGTGTATATTGCATAAGTTCATATTTGATGAAGTTGGGGCATGAGAGAAAACTGCCGTGTTTTCGCCTTTATAATTATCAATATTGCGTGGAGATTGTGGCCCAAAACCTTTATTAGCGGTGTTTTTAGCAAGCGCTGCACGCTGTATTTTTATTATGTCGTCATTTACTATTTCGTGGTTAGCTTTAGCTAGTGTATTAAAAGATAGGATAGTGATTACAGCAGAAATTACACTTATTTGTGTTTTGATTGTCATTGACTCAGTGCCTTTAAATTATATTTTGCGTAACAATTAAGTTAACAGATCTTGTTTTTCGTCAAATAATCCTAAAATAATTAAACTAATGCAAAACTATTTAATAGATAAATCGTATTTTAAAATAAGTGCATCTATATAGCGGGTGCGTAATGTATGTTGTTTTTCATGATCGGCGCCATGCCCTAACGCTTTGTTTAAAAGCTTCATGGCGGGGTGTAGTAGCGCTCTTTCTTCTTGGTTTAAACTCGCTTTACTGCGCAGTTCTGTAATGTCGTCAACTAATAGCCTGCCAATGTCTACCGAGACTATTTCGTCTATTAATCCATTTTGAGTAAGTACGCCATATTTACTGCATAAAAACTGTTGCCAAACTTGCTGTAAGTGCTCGTCTATTTCACAGCCAAATAGCTCTTCGCTAAACATAAATCCTTGCTGAGCGAGTTTAGTTAGGCTTGCAGTATATTGCTGCGCAAAATAATTAAAAGCATGGCTTGATGATTCTATTTTTTGTTTTAAAAGACCTTGCCCCCAATTAACGCAGCCGCGCGGATAATAGTCGTCATATTCTTCGCATTCATACAAACCCGAATATGAGCTGCAGCTAAGTTGACTTTTAATACAGTAACTTGGTTTGGGGAACACACTTCGCTCTTGCCAAGCTAAAAGTGTATCTGCATCTATGTTTAATGCTTGGCACAGTTCATCGGTGTTATAAAAATGAGTTGCTAAGTAGTCAGATAAACGCATAAAGCCTCTGGTATCGTTAAAATAAAATACTGTTTATATATACAGTTGTTCATTTTGTATTACCAAACTCAATAACACAAGCGATTTTATAATTAAATGTGCGCTTATACCTCCAAAAATACCGGCAAGTATGTTACAAATAGCGCAAGTTTTATAAATAATGAATTTTTATGCGCACCCTAAACCAAATTAAACAAGCAAGCCTTATTACAGCTATTAAAACGCCATACTTAGCAAACGGTGAAATTGATCTCGCAAAGTACGATGAACTCGTTGAAATACAAATTGCAGCGGGCGTTGATGGCATTGTAGTTGGTGGCACAACAGGCGAAGGCCAGTTAATGAACTGGGAAGAGCATTTAATGCTTATAGCGCACAGTGCAAACAAGTATGGTGACAAACTGGTTATTGTTGGTAATACCGGTAGTAACAACACCCGTGAAGCGATTAAAGCAACTAAATATGGCTTTGCCAGCGGTATGGATGCAGCACTGCAAATTAACCCATATTACGGACGTACGTCAATCGCGGGTGTTAAAGAGCACTTTAAACGCGTACTTGATATTGGACCTGCCTTTATTTACAACGTAGCCGGTCGCACAGGCCAAGACCTAACACCTGATATTATTGAACCATTAGCACAGCACTCGAACCTAATTGGTATTAAAGAATGTGGCGGCAATGAGCGTATTGCACAGTATGAGCAGCAAGGCATTGCGTGTTGGTCTGGTAACGACGATGAATCACACGACGCTCGTCATGTACACAAAGCTCACGGTGTTATTTCGGTTACTTCTAACCTTATTCCTGGGTTATTTCGCCAATTAATGGATACTAAAAATGATGAGTTAAATACGTCATTACAACCATTAATGAGCTGGTTGTTCTGTGAGCCAAACCCTATTGCTATTAACACTGCGATGATGATGACAGGTGCAGTAAATCCAGTATTTAGATTACCGTATTTACCGCTTAGTGATGAACAACAAGCTCAAGGCGAAGTTTTAATTAATGAGTTAAATAACAACGATGTTGTTGGCGGTAAAGCTAAGTGCATAAAGCAGGACGATATAGCTCTACTTTCTTAGCAATATGAGCAAGCGCTGAACAGGGTGTTAGTTCAGTGCTTTTTATTAATGATTATTTACTTCTATTGCTAAAATCGGTAAAATTCCCTCCCTTATATCTTATAAAATATGCAGAGCTGTGGAATTTGTTGTTGAAGAACTCGCTATATGGATAAAGCCCGAACAGCGACAAATAAAAGAGAGTAATTGGTTTGATTCCTCCGTATTAAATCTTAGTTGGGTGCCTGCTATGCAGCGACGCCGAATGACTTCCTTTATTAAAATGGCACTCTTTAGTGCTCATCAAGTAAGCACACAAGGTAACTATGTTAACTTACCGAGTGTCTTTTCTTCTCGCCACGGCGATTTTCACAAAACGGCTAACTTACTTGTTGATGTAGTAAATGATCAGCCATTGTCGCCCACTGGTTTTGGGTTAAGTGTGCATAATGCCGCATCGGGGCTTTTCGGGATAATACAGGGTAATACAAGTGCTACAAATGCTATTGCTGCAGGAGCCGAAAGCTTTATTTATGCACTCGTAGATGGCTTTGTAAGACTTGCTGATAACGATCAGCCACACATGTTAATAGTTCATACCGATGAGACTCTCCCCGATATTTACGCTCAGTATGCCGATGAACAGCAAATAGCACACTCTATTGGTTTAATAATAAGAGCGCCGCAAAAAGGCGAACCTCATTTTAGTTTAAATAAAGTATTTAATACGGGCATGGAAAAAAGCGACTTACCAATGAGTATCCAATGCGCTAAAGCTTTGTATGAGCGAAGCAATACATTAATTGTTCATAACACGCTTGAGCACGATTGGCAGCTTACGTACCATGCTTAAAAATGCACAAAGACTATGTGGATTGATTTGGCGGATTATTGCGACTGCATTTTGCTTTTCAGTTTTTGGAATTGGTGGTTTAGTATTAGCCTTTATTGTTTTTCCTGCTCAGCGCCTATTCCAAAGTGACTCAGTTAAACAAAAGCTTAAGGCTCGAAAAACAGTACATTACAGCTTCAAATGGTTTGTTAGTTTAATGCATGTAACGGGCGTTATTCGATTTCATGTCAACGATAAAGCAAAAATTGCAGGCTTAAAAGGGCAATTGATATTAGCAAACCATCCTTCTTTAATTGATGTTGTTGTTTTAATTTCGGTAGTAAAAAATGCAGATTGCGTAGTAAAAGCACATTTATTTAAAAACCCTTTTATGCGTGGCGTTATTAAAAGCACCGGCTACATAAGTAATGAGAACCCACAGGAGCTATTACGAGAGTGTGAGCGCAGTTTGCAAAAGGGTAATAACTTAATTGTATTTCCAGAAGGGACACGGACAGAGCCTAACAAAGCATTAAAGTTTAAACGAGGCGCTGCAAATATTGCAATTAGGTGTCATGCGCCCATTACTACTTTTTTAATTAAAATGAAGCCAAACACTTTAACCAAAGGCACACCTTGGTATAAGGTCGCGCCATATCAGGCGCATTTTACAATGGGGCTTGCGAGCCAGCAGTTTAATTGTGCAGCGTACCACAGCGATATGCCTGCGATGCAATCACGCCAATTGACTAAAGATTTACAACATTATTTTACACAAGAGCTAAAAAATATATGAGCGAATTAAAAGAACAAATAAAACAACTGATTATCTCAAGCCTTGACCTTGAAGACATGACCACTGCTGATATTCAAGATGATGACGCTTTATTTGTAGATGGCCTAGGGCTAGATAGCATAGATGCATTAGAACTTGGCCTTGCGATAAAGAAGCAATTTGATGTGAAAATTGATGCAAACTCTGAGCAAACTAAAGCGCACTTTGCCTCAGTTAATTCTTTAGCAAAATTTATTGAACAAGCACGTTCTTAATATATAAAAGTAGGAAGAAAGATGAAAACCGCTGCTGAAATTTATGATGTATTACACGGCATTTTAGAAAACGAATTTGAAATAGACCCAGAAGATATTAGCTTAGAGGCTAACCTGTACCAAGATCTTGATTTAGACAGTATTGATGCAGTTGACTTAGTTGTAAAATTAAGAGAAATCACAGGTAAAAAAATTGAGCCTGATGCCTTTAAGCTTGTGCGCACAGTGCAAGACATAGTCACCGAAATAGAAAAGTTAGTTAACTAATACTATGTTAAAAGCAGTTTTAACAACGTTAATTATGATTTGCTTGGCTTGCTACCCTATTATTGTGTACGTAGGCCTTACGCGTTTTAATAGTCAGATTATTACAGTATTACTGCTATTTTTACTCGGGCTTAGACTTTGGTTAAGCAGAACCTTGTTTGATAAAATGCCGTGGTTAAAGCCCGCTACATTTTTAGCAGCCATTACTATTTTGATTTCCAAGGTAATGGATAGCGACTTAGGGCTGCGTTTGTATCCCGTAATCATTAATTTAGTTATGTTAGTTGTGTTTGCGTATTCTTTGTATAAAGGGCCTTCTATTATTGAAACCTTTGCGCGAATTACTGAGCCCTCACTTGATGAAAGCGGTGTAATTTATACAAAAAAAGTAACGCTAGTGTGGTGTGTGTTTTTTGTATTAAACGGTGGTATTGCCCTGTACACCAGTATTTTCAGTAGCCTAGAAACTTGGGCTTTTTATAATGGTTTTATTGCTTACTTAGGCATGGGCGCATTGTTTGCGATAGAGTGGCTAGTCAGACAAAAAGTAAAAAGGAATGCCGGTGTTTAATTCTTTTCAAAGTAATGCGTTAAGAGCATGTTTTAATCATAACGACAATAATATTTTAGAGTATCAGTTTGTTAGTGATATAAACCAAGTTTTAGCAAAGCTATCAACGTTAAATACTAAATCATCGGTTGTTTTATACACCACAGACACCTATGAATTTGCCGTGTACCTATTTGCTTTAGCATTACACGGTAACGCAGTGATTTTGCCGTCGAATGGGCAACCTGCAACGTTAAACTCCTTACTTAAACAAACGCCTTTTTTTATTGGTGAATCTGAATTAGTAGCCGATGTAGAGGCTGATTTTTTAGATGTAGGTACGTTAGACAATCAACCTCATTTCGTATCTCTTGAAATAATTAAATGGCCTGAAGAAGGTACAATTGTTTTTTACACGTCGGGCTCGTCGGGTAAAGCAAAGCCAATTGTAAAAACGTGGCAGGTAATAAATAAAGAATTAAGTACATTAATTAATAGCTACGCACTGATTGATAATCCTATTTTTATAGCGAGTGTTTCGCATCAGCATATATACGGCTTATTGTTTAGATTATTGTGGCCATTACGCGCAGAAAAGGTTGTAAATACAGAACTATTGCATTACCCAGAACATATAGCTACAAAGCTCAAGTTATTTAAAAAAGTAGTGTTTGTTTCAAGCCCAGCGCAGTTAAAACGGTTATGTATTGATAATGTTTTAGTGGATGATAAGTCTCATTTACAATGGATTTTTTCATCAGGCGGACCGCTATTAAACGAAGATGCTGTATCGTTGTTTACGCAATTAAATAAACCAGTTACACAAGTTTTTGGTAGTACCGAAACAGGTGGTATTGCATATCGACAAGTTACTTCACTTGAAAAGGTTAGCCTTTGGCAGCCATTTTCGGGTATTAAAGTACGGGCTTTGGACGATCAGCGTTTAATTTTAAACTCACCGCTCGTTCGCGACAAGAATTACCCTTTAGATGATAGAGGCGAAGTACTTAAAAATGGTCAATTTAGATTATTAGGCCGATTCGATCGAATTATAAAATTAGAAGAAAAACGATTAAGTTTAGATGAGCTAGAACAACATTTGTGTACTAGTGAGTGGGTAAGTGAAGCTAAAGTAATCGCCTTGCCTGGTGAGCGATTAATTGTAGGCGCTATTGTTGTGCTTACGCATAAAGGGCAGATGTTTTTTAATGGTGACGGTAAGTTAGCTACAAATGATTTATTAAAAGCGCATGCATTAGCGCGCTTTGAGCGAATTTGTATCCCTAAAAAGTGGCGTTTTGTAGAGCAATTACCATACAACTCACAGGCAAAGTTAAATTTAAAAGCATTGGAGAGTCTTTTTGCAAAAGTTGACTAAAACACAGCCTGATTTACTGTCTTGTGAAAAAGCAGAGCAAAAGTATAAATTAAGCTTACTAGTTCCTCATGATTTAGATTATTTCAAAGGACATTTTACGGATGGCCCAATACTCGCAGGTGTTGTGCAATTAGACTGGGCTGTGGCTGCAATTTGTAAATATTATAATGTTCAGCAACCTGTTAAAAATGTTGAAGTATTAAAATTTCAGGTAGTGATTACCCCAGGTATAACAATCGAATTATTGCTTGAGCAAAAAGCAGAGAATAAATATACCTTTTCGTATAATTCAAATAAAGGACAGCATGCATCTGGTCGTGTTGTTTTTGAAAGCCTAATAAATGAATAACTTTTGTATTGTTATCCCAAATTATAATCACATTACGGTTATTGATGATGTACTGAGCCAATTATCGTCATTTAATCTTCCTATTATTATGGTTGATGACGCAAGCAACGCCGAAGCTAAAAGTGTGTTCAGTAAGCTTGATGCAAAATACACGCAGTTGAGTGTAGTTACCCACGACGATAATCAAGGTAAAGGCGGCGCGGTACAAACAGGCTTAAAGCAAGCATATAAGCTAGGTTTTTCGCATGCGATACAGGTTGATGCTGATGGTCAGCATGACTTATCTGATATTAAAAAACTAATAGCGCTTTCAAACGCTCAGCCTAAAGCGCTTATAAGCTGTTGCCCAATATATGACGATTCAGTGCCTAAACACCGTTATTTAGCACGTTATTTAACGCATGTTTGGGTATGGATTGAAACGTTAAGTTTTACAATTGTAGATTCGATGTGTGGCTTTAGAGTATATCCGCTTGAGCAAAGTACAAAGCTAATTGATGAGGTATCGCTTGGAAAACGCATGGATTTTGACCCCGAAATTTTAGTGCGTTTATATTGGCGCAATGTGCCTTTTGTATTTTTACCTAGCCAAGTAATTTACCCCGAAAATGGGCTTTCTCATTTTCAGCCTTTACACGATAACGTGCGTATTTCTTGGTTACACACTCGCTTGTTTTTTGGAATGTTGATTCGCTCTCCTGTGTTAATTTGGCATAAATTAAAGAGGCGTTATGGCCGCTAAACACTGGTCTAAAATGCAAGAGCGCGGTAATTTCTTAGGTATTCAAATACTGTTATTTGCTCATAAATTACTGGGTAGAAAAGGGCTGTGGATTGTTTTGTTTCCTGTGGTTTTTTATCTTTTTTTAACAGGAAAAGTAGCGCGTGTAGCATCTAAAGCGTTTTTAGCGCAGGTTAATGTTTACCAAGGCTGCAAACAACCTGTTACGTTTAAAATGCAATTAACGCACTTTTGCAGTTTTGCAGATAGCGCATTAGATAAAATTGATGCTTGGCTTGGGCGAATAACCCAACGTGATATTAAATACACGAATGAGCATTTATTTGCTGAGCTAGATGAGCAAAACCAAGGGGCTATTTTTATAGGTTCCCACTTGGGTAATTTAGAGGTGTGCAGGGCACTTAGCCAGCACCGCAGCAGTAAAAAAATAAATGTACTGGTGTTTACCCATCACGCTGTTGAATTTAATAAAATGCTTAAAAAGATTAACCCAGATGTGTCGGTTAATTTAATACAAGTGACTGATATGGGGCCTGACTTAGCTATTTTACTAAAAGAAAAAGTAGAGCAGGGAGAAATAATCGTTATTGTTGGTGACAGAACAAGCACAACAACGGCTTCTCGGTCGGTACAGGTACCTTTTTTAGGCAAAAATGCCCCATTTTCACAGGGGCCTTTTATATTAGCCGCACTGCTTGATTGCCCTGTTTACTTTTTGTTTTGTTTAAAAGATAAAAAAAGCAAAAAGTATCAAGTGATATTTGAACATTACAGCCAATCATTAAAAATGCCTCGACGAGAGCGACAGCAGGCGCTAACACTTATTATTACTGACTATGCACAGCGTTTGAGTTATTACGCAGCTTTATATCCTTATCAGTGGTTTAATTTTTACGATTTTTGGAAAAGTGATCAGCAGGTAGTGCGCGATCAATCAATGGAGAACAAGTGTGACTGAACAAAATATACAGCTTTTTGGCAATCAGCGATTATCAATTGAAGATATTGTTCGAGTTGCCTTTAATGAAACACAAGTGCAATTAAATAGCTGTGAGACTTTTAGCGTTAAAATTAATAGCGCTTTGCATTTCTTAGACACACTTTTAAAAGAAGATGGCGTAATTTACGGCGTTACTACTGGTTACGGTGATTCTGTAACGGTGGCTGTACCCCTTGATTTAGTTGATGAATTACCTCTGCATTTAACTCGCTTTCACGGCTGTGGACTCGGGGATGTATTTAATAAAGTGCAAGGGCGTGCAATTTTAGCGACCCGCTTAACATCACTTTCACAGGGCTACTCTGGTATTAGCTGGGAAATGCTGCACCTACTTAAAGATTACTTAAATAACGATATAGTGCCTGTGATCCCACAAGAAGGGTCAGTAGGTGCCAGTGGCGATTTAACACCGTTATCTTACGTTGCAGGTGCGATGGTAGGCGAGCGTGATGTGTTTTACAAAGACCAAGTACGTAACAGTGCAGAAGTTATGAAAGAAGTTGGCTTAGAGCCACTCACTCTAAGGCCAAAAGAAGGTCTTGCCGTTATGAATGGCACAGCGGTAATGACTGCATTAGCATGTTTAGCGTTTGATAGGGCTAATTACTTAGCTAAACTGGCGAGCCGTATTACTGCATTATCAAGTTTAGCGCTTAAAGGAAATAGCCATCATTTTGATGAGATATTATTTTCAGTTAAGCCACATCCTGGGCAGCAACAAATTGCACGTTGGATAAGAGAAGATTTAAACCATCACGATCACCCTCGTAATGCAGACAGACTTCAAGATAGGTATTCAATCCGTTGTGCACCCCATGTTATTGGTGTGCTGCAAGACAGTCTGCCGTTTTTTAGGCATATGATAGAAAATGAGCTTAACTCAGCAAACGATAACCCGATTATTGACGGTCAAGGTGAGCATGTATTACACGGTGGGCATTTTTACGGAGGCCACATTGCAATGGCAATGGATAGCATGAAAACAGCCGTTGCAAACCTTGCTGATTTAGCAGACAGACAAATCGCTTCTTTGGTTGATACTAAGTACAACAATGGCCTACCTTCAAACTTGTCTGATAGTGCACCAGAGCGCCGTTATATTAATCATGGTTTTAAAGCGGTTCAAATTGGCTGTAGTGCTTACACTGCAGAGGCATTAAAGCTAACCATGCCGGCCAGCGTTTTTTCTCGCTCTACGGAGTGTCATAATCAAGATAAAGTGAGTATGGGAACTATTGCATCACGCGATTGCTTACGTATTTTACAGCTAACAGAACAAGTGTTAGCAAGTACGTTATTAGCCAGTATTCAAGGTGTTAGATTACGTATTAAGCAAGGCGATCTTGAGTTTTCGACTTTAACGCAAGATATGCAAAACATGTATACCGATATAACAAATTACTTTGAAAACCTCACTGAGGATAGATCAATGGAAGCCGTGCTAAGGCAAACAATAGGGTATATTCAAACTAAACGTTGGGCGTTGTATGAATAGTAAAGGTGCATTATTAACGCATGTGGTAGAAATTGAAATTCCATTTCATGACTGCGACCCGATGAATGTTGTATGGCATGGTAATTACCCACGTTATTTAGAAGTAGCGCGCTGCGAGTTACTGCGGTTATTTGATTATGATTACCCGCAAATGCATGAATCGGGCTACGCGTGGCCAATCGTTGATATGCAAATAAAGTATGTTGCCTCAGCAGTATTTACTCAAAAAATTAAAGTAGCGGCTTATTTAAAAGAATACGAGAATAGACTACGGATTGATTACGTAATCACTGACTCGCTAACTAATAAGCGCCTTACTAAAGCCTCAACCACGCAAGTTGCGGTTGAGGTTAGCTCCAAAGAAATGCAATTTGAATCACCCGCAATTTTATTTAATAAGTTAAAAGCGGTTTTGAAATAAATTTTTATTTTATAGGCGATTAAATGAATTTTTTAAAATGTTTTACATTGAGCATAGCCATTAGCTTTTTGCTGTTTTGCTCTGTAGTAAATGCAGCAGCTATTAAAGGTGAGTTTAAGCAATATAAGCAATTTAATGGATTTGCTAAGCCTTTTATTTCGTCAGGTGTTTTTTCGTTAATTGACGAAAAACTAATTTGGCAAGTGAAAATGCCTGTTGAGAATATGCTCATAATAGAAAACGGCAAAGTGCTTGCACAAAATGCCAATGGTGAGTTAATACCACAACCCGGTAGCGAGCAATTTGTAGGATTACTGAGTGACTTACTTAGCGTAAATATGAGTGCGCTGGAAACACGTTTTGACATTGCTAAAATGCAAGACAGTTGCACACAGTTAATACCAAAAGAAGCTATGCTAAAGCAATTATTTAGTGATTTTATTTTATGTGAAACTGCTAAGCAAGTGAGCAGTATTACACTAAATGAGCACTCAAGAAATAACACAAAAATTGAGTTTACTTATTCCAAATAAAATTATGTTTTTAAATAATGCAGTGGTTAATTAAGGGAATAGTGCGGTGACAAAACGAATTACCGTTATTGTAGGGTGGTTTAGCAGTTTAATTTTACTTTTTGCTGCAGCTTTTTGGCTGTCTAAACCAACGTTTAGCGCCGATATGTTTAGCTTATTACCAAAGTCCCACTCCCAAATTGCACATGCGGAAGATGTTTTTTTTCAGCAAAATGCTAACCGTATTATGTTCTCGTTTGCAGGAAATAATAAAAATAAAGCATTTGATGATTTCCAAAAATGGCTCGACGA
>LAZR01001595.1_pt1 | contig 14184 bp, 9 predicted proteins | sample 329461 | NCBI WGS metagenome assembly LAZR01 (sample SAMN03002196, study PRJNA259156) | marine sediment metagenome | biome: sea floor; feature: Hydrothermal impacted sediments; material: marine sediment; isolation source: Loki non-amplified sample from Loki's castle hydrothermal vent sediment ...
AGACAGTACTTCAAGGTGGGCAGAATCCTTAAGAGAAATCTCCGGGTTATTAGAGGAAATGCCTGCAGAAGAAGGATATCCTGCTTATTTACCATCAAAACTTTCAAGCTTTTATGAGCGAGCTGGTACTGTTAAATTACTAGGAAATGATGAACTAGGAAAAGAAAAATATGGTTCTTTAACGATAATTGGATCGATCTCCCCTCCTGCTGGAGATTTTAGCGAACCGGTTACAGCTACTACAAAAAATTTCGTTCAAGGAATATGGGCTTTGGATTCGAATTTAGCGTATTCAAAACACTATCCCGCAATCAACTGGCTTAATTCATATTCTAATTATCCAGAATACATTACAGAATGGTGGCAAAGTAAAAACTTTGATTGGCCTGAAATAGATATTGGTTGGTCTCAATGTAGAAAACAAGTGAATGAAATACTATCTTACGATAACGAATTACAATATATAACTCAATTAATTGGGGAAGAAAATTTACCTGATGAGCAACAGTTAATCTTATTTATAGCACAATTAATAAAAAATGGTTTTCTGATACAAAGTGCCTTTGATGATATTGATAATTTTACAGATGCCAAGAAATTGTTAGGTATTATTAAACTCATTCTATTATTGTACAAGGAAGGTGGAGAGCTTTTGAAACAAGGTTTTCTAATAGATGATATAAAAGATCTTGACACAATTAACGGTATTCTGAGAATAAATCATGCCATCAAAAATGAAGATTTTTATTTAATTGAAAATTTAAAGAAAGGTTTACTTAATGAAATAGAAACATTAAAATTACTACAAGGAGCTTTTAAAAGAAAATGAGTATAATATATAAAAAAATCAATCAAATTATTGGTCCATTATTGTTTTTAGAAAATCTACACGATGTCCAATATGGAGAAATTGTCGAAATTAAAACAACCGATAACCAAATTCGGACTGGGCAAGTTGTTAAAATGACTGAGAATGTAATAGTTATTGAAGTATTTGAAGATACAACTGGAATCTCTTCTGAAAATGCTGAAATTACGTTCACTGAGAAGACTTTTAATGTAAAAATATCTAAAGATATGTTCGGACAAACATTTAATTCAATGGGAAGACCAATTGATATTAAGACTAAGGCAATATCTGATTTTGAAATCTTAACTGATGTGCAGAGGGATATAAATGGTGTTCCTATTAATCCATTTGCACGAGAATATCCTGTAGATGTTATTCAAACAGGAATATCTGTAATTGATGGATTATTCACTTTAATAAGGGGTCAAAAATTGCCAATTTTTAGCGGGCAAGGAATGCCTCATAATAAATTAGCAGCACAAATCGTTACACAAGCGAGTGTTAGATCAGAAGAACCGTTTGCTATAATTTTTTGCGGAATTGGGATTATACAGGATGAAGCGATTTATTTTCTTAATCGGTTTCAAGAAAGTGGGAATCTTCAAAACATCATTTCGTTTATAAATTTCGCGGATGATCCTATAATAGAAAGATTAGTAATTCCAAGGGTTGCCTTAACAACAGCAGAATATTTTGCTTTCGAAAAGGGTATGCATGTACTAGTTATCCTAATTGATATGACTAACTACGCAGAAGCTCTGAGAGAATTAAGTTCAGCGAAAGAAGAAATACCGAGTAGAAAGGGATATCCTGGATATCTATATTCTGATTTTGCGTCAATTTATGAGCGGACAGGAAAGATAAAAGGGAAGAAAGGCTCGATAACTCAAATCCCGATTCTCACAATGCCGAACGATGATATTTCTCACCCAATTCCAGACACTACGGGTTACATTACAGAAGGGCAATTAGTTCTAAACAGATCCTTACATAAAAAAGGGATTTATCCCCCATTTGAGGTTTTAGCTTCTATTTCACGATTAATGAAAGATGCTATAGGTAAAGAAAATACTCGTGAAGATCATGCAGATGTAAGCTCCCAATTATTAGCTTCATATTCTAAATCGCTTGAAGTAAGGGATCTAATTTCCATCGTAGGAGAGGATGGTCTAAATTTTGATCAAAGGAGATTATTAAGATTTAGTCTTGATTTTGAACAAAAATTCATGAATCAAAAATCAAATGAAAATAGGGATTTTGATAGAACTTTAGCACTTGCATGGGATGTAATCTCTAACCTAAACAAAAATCAATTGCTTAGAATTCATCAGTATTATATTGATAAATATTATCAATCAAAGGTGTAAAATATAAGCTTCAGAGATATTAAGCCAACTAAAACAAATTTAATGGCATTGCGAAAAAGATTAGTTTTCGCGGAAAAAGGTGAAAATTTTTTAGAATTTAAAAGAGAACAATTAATTTTTCAGATAAAAAAGTTATATAAAGATTATTTGGGGTATAGAAAAGAATTTATAGCAATTTATTCAGAAACTCTAAAAAAATTATATCAAACTTATAAGGAAATGGGTAAAAGAAATTTAACATTAATTAGTAAATTAAGTAAACTTCAATTCACACCAACAATAAATGTTCAATATGTAAAGAAAATCGGGATAGTGGTTCCAGAAGTAACGTATGAGCTCAAACAAGAAGAAAAACTTCCCGCATATACATTTGAAAACACAAGTCATTACATCGATGATTTAAACAGACTGCTAAAAGATTTCTTTCAGAATATTTTTCGCTTTTCTGAGAGAGAGGATCTGATGTTGAAACATGCCCTTAACTTTAAGAAAATAAACAGAAGAATAAACGGCCTGAAAAACATAATAATTCCTAACCTGAGGTCAAATATTAAACAGATTAAAGCGATCTTAGAAGAAGTTGATAGAGAGAATTTTGTGAGATTAAAGAAAATTAAAGATTTGATTATTCAAGATTAGAAGAAATTTTTGGGATAAGGTTGAAACCATTTAACATGAGGTAATAAATTTGGAAAAAAAATATGTAGAAAAACCTAAAGGAAAAGAATTTAGCTTGATGAAAGCAGAAATAGGTTATAATTTTAAGGATAAATTTCTTGTTGAACTCTCTAATATAAATGCGGTTCATATAAAAGAGAAAAGCAAGTCGAAAATTAAAGATAATATTGAAACAAAAAAACCCCTCCTTGAAAGAATTAAAAAATTAAGAGAAAATTTGGATGATTTATTTAGCAAGCTTAAAATTAATCCGTTTGATTTTGTAGATTTAACCGTTGATAAAGAAGATCGAGCTGAGTTTGTAGCAGATGATATTAATGATTTAATAAACAATATAACGGAAGATGTCGAGTTTTATACAAATCGTTTCACTGAATTGAATCGGTATATCTCAAAGGAAATAATCGAATTGGAGAATCTAAAAACAATCAAATCGAGTTATGAATATTTAGAAAAAATATTTTTAAGTAGAGAAACTGTTTCAAATCTAAATCAATTTAATTTTAGAGTTTTCACCACGTTTTCCAAAAATTTAAGCAATTTACAGAATCTTTTTGAATTCTCTGAATTTCCTAACTTCTATGAAATATTCGAAGGTGATGAAGATCGTATCGGATTTTTTATTTTTTATCCAAAGGATAAAGAAGAAGAGTTTAATGGAAGAATTCGTTTAGTTCATTCTGAAGAAGTTCCAATATTGAAAAGATATCTAACAAAAGAAGGTATTAATTTTACAAGAATTGACGGTGAAGTGTCTTATCGAGAAAATGAATTATCTAGATATCGACATGAGTTACAGAGAATCATTGATATAAACATGCTCAAATTCGCCGGAATTAATGAGATTGTTCAAAATATTGAGGAATATAATTGGGCTGAACATCAATTTGAAAAAACACTCTCAAATCGTTTAATAATTAAATTTTTTGTTTTGTCTTCTAAAAAGAATGAAATACGGGAAAGATTATTTACAATTTTCAAAGATAATATTGTTATAGATACAATAGATATGCTTAAAGGGCAACCTGTTAATGAAACTTATATTAAAAAACAGGTTTTAACAAAAGGGCTAAAAGAGGGAAAGACCTTAAAGAACAGTAAAAACGAAAAAACTGAAGCTCACGAAGAAAAAAATGATCTAAGAAATACAACACCTACAGTTATGAAAAATTCATTTTTAGTTAGACCCTTTGAGACATTAATAAAAATGTATGGAACTCCAACCTATTCTGAGATTGATCCTACACCATTTATAGCCATAACGTTTCCAATACTATTTGGTTTGATGTTTGGTGATATTGGACATGGAATAGTCCTTATCATTGCTGGATTATTAGGAACAATTATATTAAGAAAAAGAAGCAGAGATACTCGAAATATGTGTTGGATTATATTTTATTGTGGGTGGGCCGCATTTTTTGTAGGATTTTTATACGGAGAATTTTTTGGTCTGCATGGTGAAATAGAATTTTTCGGAAATGTGCTCTTTGATCTACATCCCCTTTGGGTTAATCCATTAGAGGATATCATGACTGTGTTTTTCTTTTCCGTAATAGTTGGTGTATTTCACCTTAACTTAGGGTGGTTCGTTCAATTTTTAAATTATTGGAAACAAAAAAGGAAATATTTAGCATTTAGTGATTCTTTTATCAAGATTCTTCTACTGACAGGAGGAACAGTTCTAATTTTAGGATTCGGTTTTGATATCAATGGTTGGATTACGTTTCCTTTTCCAATTTTATTGACTGTGATCCCAGGACTATTGTTACTACTATTAAAACCTTTAGGAAAAATATTCAAGGTTTCATATCTCCAAGAAGAATCCATAGGAGGTTTAATAGGAGAAGGATCAATCGAAGCATTTGACACAGTGTTATCCGTTATGAGCAATGTTGCTTCATATATAAGATTGTTGGCCTTAGCTCTTGCACATATTGCACTATTGACTTCCATTAATGCAATGGTCAATTTAGTTGAGGGAGAGGGTATTTTTGTAGAGATTGGCCGTCTCATCGGTTCAATCTTTGGAAATTTAGTTGTTATTTTATTAGAAGGACTATTAGTCTTTTTAAACTCAATGAGATTACATTTTTATGAGTTCCTCGGTAAATTTTATCAAGGTTCGGGTATTGAATTTTTTCCATTTTTTCTGGATGATGATTATTCTACAATGGTTTTTAGGGCTGGGACTGAAAGAGATATCATATCCGAGGAAATAGACAAAGAATTTGAAGTAAAATCTAGTAAGGAAGAAATTAGTAAGGCTGTTGACTACATTTCTGAGAAGTATACATAAAAAATTATTTAAATTACAAAAAAGCCATAAAATTTGATATATGACTAGTGAAATTAAAAAGAAAAAGCCATCCCCTCAAAAGGTTCTTTTTGGGTTTATCCTTTTGATTATTTATTTAGCCGTACTTTTCTTTTTTTATAATTTTTTTAAAGAAAGGGGAGGAAATCCCTTTATTATTACCCTTTTGCTCTTGTTTGTGTTTTTGGCACCCGTTGGTCTCTTTTTGACTCGTAGTAGGAAATCGCTTTATTCTAGAATGTTTCCAGATAAAAAAAAAAGGATCGCACTTAACACTCAAAGAAGGAAAGATACATTTAAAATAAAAGAGATAAAACAGCCTCAATCAAAGGTTTTTAAGCATATTAGCCTTGATTTTAGGTATTCTAAACCATTGATAAGTAAATGTGAAAATTGCGGGAATATTTTGCCTAATTTTGTCAAAAAATGTTTTTTTTGTGGTAAACAATCAACAACTTAGAAAAAAAAATGTGATAGCTAATGATAAAATCAATGAAAGAACTTGAAAGAGGATATATTACTGAAATTGTTGGATCTCTAGTCAAAATAAAAGGGTTAGAACGTCATGTTCACCTACACGACTTAATTAAGATCTCTGACTTCAAGATTTTAGGTGAAGTTATTCAAATATATTCTAATCATATCGTCGCTCAGTGTTTCGAAGATACTAAAAATTTAAAACTAAACAGGGAAGTGATAAGTTTGAATGAGCCTCTTTCAATGGAATTAGGTCCTGGTTTATTAGCAAATGTATTTGATGGAATCCAACGACCCTTAGAAAAAGTTTTTCAGAAATTCACAGATGGTGGGTTAGAAAGGGGAGTTGAAATTGAACCTTTGTCAAGATCAAAAAAGTGGCATTTTAAACCGCTAAGAAAGCTAAACGATGATATATCTGTAGGAGATATAATTGGAACTGTTCAAGAAACTCAGAGGTTAGAACATAAAATAATGGCACCACTAAAAGCTTCAGGAAAAATATCGAAAATTGCTCCCGAAGGAGACTATACTATTATCGATGACATTTTTACCTTAACAAATAATGGGATTGAGAAATCCTTTTCAATGTTACAAAAGTGGCCAATTACTAAGAGCAGACCATATAGCAAAAAGAAAAATCCCACAAAACCATTAATTACGGGGATGCGTGTTATAGATTTATTATTTCCCATAGCTCGAGGTGGAACTATTGCGGTTCCGGGCGGTTTTGGAACGGGAAAAACAATTATACAACAATCTATAGCAAAATTTTCCGATGCTGATGTCATCGTATATATCTGCTGTGGTGAACCAGGCAGTGAAGTCGCCTCAATTTTAAAACAATTTACTGAGATCAAAGATATTAAAACTGGAAGGCCTTTAATTGATCATATTGTTGTCATTGCAAATACTTCTAATATGCCCGTATCCGCTAGAGAGGCGAGTTTATTTTCTGGAGTTACCATTGCGGAATATTATCGAGACATGGGTTATGATGTTGCGGTATTGGCAGATAGTACATCAAGGTGGGCAGAGTCATTGAGAGAAATCTCAGGATTATTAGAAGAAATGCCAGCAGAAGAAGGATATCCCGCTTATTTACCTTCAAAATTATCCAGTTTTTATGAACGAGCAGGTGTAGTTGAACCATTAGGAACTGATGATTTAGGAAATGCACGAACAGGGTCTTTAACTATTGTTGGGTCTATATCCCCACCTGCGGGAGATTTTAGTGAACCCGTTACTGCCACCACTAAACGTGTTGTTCAGGTATTTTGGGCTTTGGATTCTAATTTAGCGTACTTAAAACACTATCCCGCTATTAGTTGGAATAATTCCTATTCCAATTACCCAAGCTCTTTAAAAGACTGGTGGAGTGAGATAGATATAGAATGGCCTGAGATAGATATAGATTGGTCAGAGTGCAGAAAACAAACAAATGATATTTTGTCACAGGAGCAAGAATTAAAATATATTACTCAGCTTCTAGGTGAAAAAAATCTCCCCGATGACCAACAACTCACTCTTTTCATTGCGAGAATAATAAAAAATGGATTATTAGCCCAAAGTGCCTTTGATGAGATCGACAGTTTTACTGATGCCAAAAAGCTGTTAGGATTAACAAAATTAATCCTTTTAATATATAGTGAGGGTAAAAAACTTCTAAAGCGTGGAATAGTGATTGAGGAATTGTTGGATCAGAGTTTTATAACAGAGATATTACGACTAAGCCATACAGTACCAAATGAAAATTTTGAACGAATTGAAGATATTAAAAATCGGCTCGTACAGAAATTAAAATCTTCTCAATAAACACAACTTTAAACTTTTAGCTTGTGATGGCCGCCAATCACTATCTAATAATCATTGGGTTAAGTGATAACGATCATTTTGCTGATAAACTAATAGAGAACTTAACTAAGTGAGTTGCAAATTCAACAAAAAAACCGGTTCTTATAATTCTCTAGAAATAAATTTTAGTACTTATTTAATCCATCTTCTTCTACAACATAACTTCCAAATTTTATAAGAAAATTTCGAAATTTACTTTTTCATACAAAAAAGACTTATTATAATAGTAGAGTTCCCAATTATTTTTATTTAAAGCTGTTAGATAATTATCTAAAAAATTATCCCTTGAAAAATCAGAGTCGACTCAGTGCTTTAGAACCCAAAAAGTTTCTATTCATTAATATAAAATAATTTATAATTCTCCATCCCCTAATTTATAATAAGACAAAAATAAACCGCAAATTTATACCAATTTTCCCAATATAAGAATTCTAAGTGATCTTGATTATGACAAACTCAAAATACGAATATATTTCTGAGATTAAGCAAATTTTCCAACAAGGAGATGTAAAAGAAATAACAAAAATATTAAGAGATATCGAAAAAAAAAACCTAATAATTTTAAGTAAAGATGATATTCCTGAGCTTTTTGATTATTTCAATTATAGTGTTATAAAACAAAAAAAATTATTGACAGTTGAGCGCTTATTATTTGTTTTAGGGTTTTTAGATTATAATGATTCTAAGTTTTATAAAAAAATAATAAAAAAATTAATCGAAAAAGGAGATCAAATTGAAAATATTATAAATTTTTTAATCGAAGAGTATAATCTTGGAATCCTTACAATCGAGGAGTTAAATTCTCTTCCTATAATGAAGCTAAGTTTAAATCCTTCAGACGCTGATATTCCCAAAGAAATTGGGTACATTATTTCTCTTGAAGAATTACAAATTGATTCAGAAGAAGATTTTGGCCCGATTCCTGATTCGATACAAAATTTAATCAATCTAAAAATCTTAGACTTAGGATATGCTAACTATTTAAAAACCCTCCCCAAAACAATTGTTAACTTAAGAAACCTTAAAACTTTGATTCTCCCAAAATGGAATAACGCTTTTGAATTACCTGAATGTATTACTCAAATGAATTGGGTTGAAAATATAGAATTTCAATTATACATCAATGATAAATCAATCTTATTTAATTTAAAAGACTTTTTCGTAATATTTAATGATGCTGAAATAATATTTATTTATGAGAATTTAATATCTCTCGAAAGACAACAATATAAAGATTATAAATTCTCTTTAGATTTGATGGAGTTTTATGTTACTAAACGTAATTCCACAAAAAATCTTGATATTAAGCAAAAAATTGAGAAATTAATCTTTTACTTAATCAAATTAAATTATAAAATAATAAGGAATCATGGTTATGCAAAATATGATATAATTAAAAGAACTGCTACTTTAATCGGAAAAAAATATTCATCTTTCTTTAAAAAGTGGATAAAAGATTCTCTAAAAAAGGAAGATACATCTAAATTATCAGATTATGTTGTTTATAAATGGCTTTTCTTACTCACCAAAGTCGATTTCATAGATTTACTCAAAGATCCTCAATTAAACTTCTATAGACAGCTTCTTGAAACACAATATGAATACTATGGATTTGGAAAAGAAGTCGATGATATTATTTTTGAACATATAATAGGGAAATTACCAACTTCAGAAGCCCAAACCTTAAAAGATCTAAAGGGTAAAATGAAAAATTCTTTTCTACCTGTTTATGAAAGATACTTTGAAGGAGGAGTAAATGCTTTTGAAATCAGAGGCCAACATATTAAAGGATTATTTATTCACGATAGCGGATTAGACCATCTTCCTGATTCAATTGGTAATTTAATATATCTCGAAAGATTAAATATAGAACATACAAATCTAACACATTTACCTGATACAATTGGGCAACTACTAAACTTAAAATCAATAAGAATATCATCCTGTAAGCTATATATGCTTCCAGATACAATAGGTAATATTTTATCTCTAAAAATTTTAGATTTATACGATAACCAATTAAAAGAATTACCCAAATCCATAGTAAATCTTAGGTCTCTTACATATTTAGATATAAGTGACAATAAGTTTAAAGTTCTTCCCATATTTTTAGCTGATTTAGTCTCTTTGGAGGAAATGCATATCATAGGGAACAAAATTAAGAATATTCATCCTAGTGTGCGCTCGTATATTGATAATGATGAAATTGAAGAAATAGTTGAGGAAAGGTTAAAGAAAGCTCGATCTAAGTATAGTATAAGAACCGATAACCAAAATAATGGAATCAAGATATATAGTGAAAATTATGACTTAAATCGATATTATGATTTATTGATTAAAATTATTGATAAAACCGGTGATTCTGAAGAAAAAATCCAGAAGGAGATTACAAAGTACATTGAAGAGAATAAAGGTTCCGTTGGTGTCCTTAATGGGATAAAAAAAATTGGTCAGGATTTAGGATTAGAAATAGTCTCTGAAATTAATGAGGAAGCAGTTATTCAATCAAGGAAGGAAATGCCTAATATTTCAGATTTTGAGTCTATGAATAAGTTAGAAGATTTTATCAATTCTAAAGTTCCTTATAAAATCAAAGCAAAGCTAGTAAAAGAGGGGGAGCTTTTTCAAAGCAAGGGGGAATTTAAAAAAGCTGAGGAATTATATAAAAAAGCTCTTGAGATTGATTCTCATGATAATCATCTAATTTATGATTATTGCACTGTTTTGATAAAAGTAGAGAAATATGACCAAGGTTTATTTTGGAATGATAAATTAGTTGATGAGTATCCCATTTCTGAATGGGATATATTGACTCAAAAAGCTTATCTCTTTGTTAAAACAAAAAGGTCTAATGACGAAATCCTAGAAATATTGCGAGAATTATTTGAAAAATGGCCTTCTCATATCCAAATAATAATCCAAGATCCTCGTTTTAATAGAATTGTAGCTTTGAAAACTTTTAAGGAAATGATCAAACCAACAAGGATATTCACTGTTAATGAAAATATTGAATTGAAATTAGAAATAGGAGGGATCGCTTTATATGTGGGTGGAAAAATGTCAAATTGGTGTTCACATCTCGCCTTAATCAATCCTTATGACAAAGATTATTTTAATAATATCGAAGAAAGGCCAGAGGGATATAAGGGATTAACAAAAGAAGAAGAATTTTGGGGCTTATGTTCTTGTCTTCAAGGATGGGCAGAAAACATGTACAATTCCGAATTATTGCACGAATCTTTAGCTTTGTCATTATTAGAAGAGTTAAAGAAGATCGGGGATCCCATCGCTCAACAAGTATATAACAAAGAAATTGCAAGGATAGTAAAGTATGGGGATTTCCATACTCAAGAATATCTCAGAAGAGAGGAATATATATCAAAATTATCAGAAGAAGAATTATTACATGGTTCTTTAAATTCTCCCGACTCGGAAATAATGGTTGAATTGTCAAAAAAAACTTCACGTAATTATAGTGTAGTAGGTAATTTTGGTACAGATGATTATCGTAAGGGACATCTCACTAAGAATTACTATTATAGCTTGGAAAATGGTCATGTGGTTGAATTAGAGATAAAACTCTCTAGTACATATCCCGAAATTCTCGCAAACCTTAGAAAATTAGAACATTTGAATAGTCTTATTATCTACATTATAAATACAAGGCAAGTTAAGCCCATTTTTAATAAAATCCACTCTATAACAAAATTGGAGATCTTAACTGCGGGGAAAGTTGTCTTGCCAGATACTTTTGATGCATTCCCAAATTTAAAAACTTTAAGAATTAGGACCGCGTATGATGCTTCGGTATCTTTCGAGAAAGTTCCCGAAAGTATTTGTGCTTTACAACAATTAACATGGTTAGATATTTACGGTGTACGTTTACCGGAACTTCCCTCTGATATTGGGAACTTAGAAAATCTTGAATGGTTAATAATTGATAATACAGGGTTGGAATCAATACCCGAATCGATCTATGAGTTAGAGAATCTAGATATCATCAGAATTGAAAACAATCCTTTTCGCGTACCACTTGAAGTAAAGCAAATGAAATACCGGTTTATAAACGAGGTCTATGAAAAAATTAAGGAACGGGATGGTGTTGATCTCAATATCCTAAAATCGTTAGTGAATCTTTCTGATTATAAATTCGATATAGCGATAAACAATTTGGAAATTAGAAGAAAGATATATAAAGAAGGTACAAAGTTTAAAGTTGTTAAAAAAAATTAAATACAAATTCAATAATTCTCCTTTTAGTTTTACTTTATTAAGGTCCATAGTAAAAATACTCTATGTCAAAAACAAATATCTATTTGAAAATTTATTATACAGAACCAGGATTAAAACCTATGAAAATTAAACAGTACCGAATGAAAATTTTGAAAAAATTGAAAATTTGAAAAATCGTCTTCTCCAAAAATTAAGAGCTTCGTAATATTCAAGCTTTTAAACTTTTAATTCATGAAGGTTTAGAATTGAAGAATGTATAAGGAAGAAAGTTTAAATACCGGATTCTTTTTTTAATATTGGGTAAAATATTTAATAGTGGTTTTTTTCATGTTAGAAGAATTAAGTTATAGATCAATTTTGGTTCCGATCGATGGTTCACCTCAAAGTTATGAGGCTGTAAAATATGCTTCAAAAATTTCAAGGATTTTTGAAGATTGTTCCATAATGATACTTTATGTTATGAATAAAAAAAATATGGAAAGACTCTCATTCCACCAAGGAGTGAAATTAAACTCACTTTATAATAAATTTCTTGAGCAAGGAGAGAATAGCTGCACAAGAGCGATTAGAGAGGCGAAAAATTGTGGTTGTGCTGATTATAATCTAGAAAGTAAAATAACCTATGGTACCCCCGAAGAAGAAATTATCAAGATTGCCTCCAGTCACGATCTCACCATTATAGGATTAAGAGATGAAAAACATTTTTCTGATAAGATAATTGAGAATATGGCAGAAAGAGTTGCAAATTCCTCAAAAAAACCTGTTCTTGTGATTCCTTAATTTAAAGATTTAAGTTTCATTATCAAATGGCAAATTATTAATTTTTGTTTTTATTATATTCCTTTAGTACATTTTTGCTTCTTCACGATGACACTTCAAGGAATTTTTAATATTCTCGATTTATACCTAATTGAAATAGAGCTTTTCTACAATGATGTAGATCATTATTTTCGAGAACATATTTCCAATTCCCTGAAAATAGGAGCTATAACCGTTGACAACATCGAAATAGTTCTTAAAGATGTCGTATTATTTCTTATAGACCGGTTCGAAGAATTAGGGCTAAAAAGATTGAAAGTTAAGAATAGATTTTCAAATCAATTTTTAGAACTCAAAGATCAAGAAAAAAAAAGTATTACTAGTTTAAATGAACTATACAAAATCAAACTTGCACCTCTCATTTATGAAATCCTATTGGAACAAATTGTTTACTACCTAGTTGATCCAAAGGCAGCATCCATTTTGTTAAATTTTAGGGGTAAGGGTTCTCAAGTAAAGCAACATGGTGGCAGGGGGTTTCTTCTTCTTGAATTTATGATAGAGTTAAAGCAGTTGAGAAGTTTGTTCGAGCAATCTCCTGAAAAAATGGAAAATTTAAGAAAATATATCCAAATAAGAGATAAGATTATAATTAAATTCTGTAGTAATAAGAATAAAATTGAAAGCTTAGAAGATCTAAAAAATTCTCGTGATAAATTACAACTATTATATTTAATACATAGAATTATTGATTTTTTTGATATACAATCTTTCTTTGATTTTACACATATTGAACAATATCTGGAAGGTCATTTTGAGGATTGCCTTGAGGATATCCCCCTAATCTCATTAAAAAATCCTGATTTATGTTTTTGTGGAATTTATCTTGCTCGACATTTAAAAGTTAATATTGATAAAGAAAAAATTAAGCAATTTCTTGAAGATGTTTATGAAGATCAAAGAGAGGAATTTGAAGCGCCCATATTGGAAGCAACTGATGGGTTATATTACTACTTTAAATCAATATCAATGGCAAATTTAGAGTTTTCTGACACTTTAATTGAGGACATAGTAAAAGCAGAGGAAAAATTTTTTAAGCCATCATATTTAAGAGAAGTAGATACCTCTCAACTTGTAATTATATTAAAGATATACAGTCTTCTTGGAATTCTAAATCGAATTGATCCCCAAAATATACAGGCTTTAAAAGATGAAATAGAAGGTAGGATCACACCCGATGGAATAAAACAGAGCCGTGATGGATTTGTAACTTCAGAAGCAACCTATTATGTTTTGTTTTATCACTATATGAACTACACTCTTGACAAATTAAAAGATCACGATATTCTTAATTCTATAATATCAAGAATTTATAGAAACATTGAACTCCTTGATTTTTCAATAGATATGAGCCATGATTTAATCAGCGAGATATTCTATTCTTGCGAATCTCTAAGATTGTTTAATTGTATTGAAACTAAAGAAATGATAATACACTTAGCTAAATTTATGTTTCCACCAGAAGTTGTAAATAAGATATTAGCTAGTGATATTGAATCAAGATCAAAAGCAAGGTTTAGGCATACAAGAATTGATAGAATAACAGGGGAAGCAATTTATTAAACAAAAGCTTTAGACCTTAAAACTCTTTA
>LAZR01001598.1_pt1 | contig 14173 bp, 9 predicted proteins | sample 329461 | NCBI WGS metagenome assembly LAZR01 (sample SAMN03002196, study PRJNA259156) | marine sediment metagenome | biome: sea floor; feature: Hydrothermal impacted sediments; material: marine sediment; isolation source: Loki non-amplified sample from Loki's castle hydrothermal vent sediment ...
CCTTATTCAATCAATAGAAATGATTGGCACTGGTGCCACTAATAAAAGTGTTGGCAAACTGATGGAAACTATTGGCGATGAAGTCAAAGCCGGTGGTACTTTATCTAATGCACTGCGTAAACACCCTCGTTATTTTGATGATTTATATTGTGATTTAGTAGCCTCCGGTGAACAATCTGGCTCTTTAGATAAAATATTTGATCGCGTTGCACTTTATAAAGAAAAGTCCGAAGCACTAAAATCAAAAATTAAAAAAGCCATGTTCTACCCTATAGCGGTATTGGTGGTGGCCTTAATTGTTACCTCAATCCTGCTTATTTTTGTCGTACCACAATTTCAAGATATATTCGCCGGCTTTGGTGCTGAACTTCCCGCATTTACTTTATTTGTTATTGCTATCTCTGAGTTTATGCAGGAATATTGGTGGATCATACTGATTATAATGGTAGCCGCTGGTTACGCTTATAAAGAAGCGTTGTTAAAAAGTAAAAAGCTGCGGGATGCTAACGACCGTGCGATTTTAAAACTACCTGTGATTGGTATGATTTTAAACAAAGCAGCCGTAGCGCGTTATGCTCGTACCCTTTCAACCACCTTTGCGGCAGGTGTACCGCTGGTTGATGCGCTAGATTCTGCGGCAGGAGCCTCTGGTAACGCGGTTTACCGTTATGCTATTTTAGATATTAAAGCTGAGGTAAGTTCAGGTAATCAAATGAACTGGGCGATGCGCAACTCAAAAATATTCCCCGATATGGTGATCCAAATGGTCGCTATTGGTGAAGAGTCTGGCTCGCTCGATGGTATGCTGGCAAAAGTCGCTACTATTTATGAGCAAGAAGTTGATGATGCGGTTGATGGTTTATCAAGCCTTTTAGAGCCGCTAATTATGGCGGTGCTTGGCGTGCTAGTAGGTGGCTTGATCATTGCTATGTACTTACCTATTTTCCAACTTGGATCGGTTATATAAAAGCTGTAAGCTGTTCCTAATTTATATAAAGCAATGCAACTCTTTTTTATTTAAGTGATTTATTCATAAAGAGGTTAAGAGAAGCAATAAAAGGCCCTAGGTTCTAGGGAAGTGACTAGGTTAAAGGTTACTTTATTTTGTGGGAACAGGCTTTAGCCGTGATAGTGTTTGAGGTTATGTGTTAAAGCCAATCGGCGCTAAAGCGCTCTCCTACAAAGGTGAAAGATACTGTAGCCCGTGGCGTTTCTTCTCATTTGCTCTCATTCACTTCTCTTTGTGCAAAATGGTTTTAAGTGACTGATTCAAAAAGAGGATAAGAGGCGCTTAGTTTTAGAGAAGTAATTGTAAAAATAGCGGTTAGGTTCTGGTTGTAGGAAGTGGCTAGGTGTATTGATAACCCGTAGCACGAGGCTTTCTCTTTTCGGTGTAGCGCGCAGCGCCTCGGTGATATATGTAGTATTATACGTGCATACAAAGTTGTGCATCGCGTGCGGTGTAAATTAAATTTCAACTGGTATCACGTTGTAGTTTAGCCAAATAAAGATAATTGGCTTAGATGGATTTTGATAATTTAGGAATAAATAAACACTATGAATGAAGAAAAGTTAACCCACCTAAAAGCGCTCGAAGCTGAGTCAATTCATATAATGCGTGAAGTAGCCGCAGAGTTTGATAATCCGGTAATGCTTTACTCTGTAGGCAAAGACTCTTCGGTATTACTACATTTAGCACGTAAGGCATTTTACCCTGGTAATATTCCTTTTCCGTTAATGCATGTAGATACAAACTGGAAATTTAAAGAAATGATTCAGTTTAGAGACCAAATGGCTGAAAAGCATGGTTTTGATTTAATTGTTCATAAAAATCCAGAAGGTTTAGAAATGGGGATTAGCCCATTTGTTCACGGTAGTGCTAAACATACTGACATTATGAAAACTCAAGGTTTAAAGCAAGCACTTGATATGAACGGTTTTGATGCTGCGTTTGGTGGTGCTCGACGTGATGAAGAAAAATCTCGAGCTAAAGAGCGTGTTTATTCATTTCGTGACAAAAACCACCGCTGGGACCCAAAAAATCAACGCCCAGAGCTTTGGAATGTTTATAACGGTAAAGTTGATAAAGGTGAGAGCATTCGTGTATTTCCACTTAGTAACTGGACTGAGTTAGATATTTGGCAATACATATACCTTGAAGGTATTGAAATTCCATCATTGTATTTTGCACAGGAGCGTCCTGTTGTTGAGCGTGATGGTACATTAATTATGGTTGATGATGAGCGTATGGAGCTTGAAGAAGGCGAAGAAGTTCAGCAAAAAATGGTTCGCTTTAGAACACTCGGTTGTTATCCGTTAACAGGGGCTGTTGAGTCTGTGGCTCAAACACTACCTGAAATTATCCAAGAAATGCTGCTTTGTACTACATCTGAGCGCCAAGGCCGAGTGATCGATAACGATTCTGCGGGTTCTATGGAAAAGAAAAAAATGGAAGGTTACTTCTAAAACAAAGCTATAAGTTTAAAGCCGTAAGTTGTAAGTAAAACAAGTGCTATATAGATTTTAAATCTTAGATCTGATGACTTTATTAAAAGGATTATTATGAACTTTGAAAAGCTAGAAGTATGGAAACGTTCAGCAAGGTTATCCGCACAAATTTATAAAATAACAGCAGACTTACGTGATTATGGCTTTAGAGATCAACTCACACGTGCAGGATTATCTGTACCGAGCAATATAGCAGAAGGGATGACAAGAGACAGTAATAAAGAAAAGCGCCGCTTTTTAGATATTGCACGTTCATCTCTTTCAGAGGCCCGAACCCAGATTTATATCGGCATAGAAATTGGTTATATAAATAACGATACTGGCCGTGAATGGGTTATAGAATCCAAAGAGTTACACGCTATGATCAATAGCCTAAAAAACTCAATAGCAACAGAATAATGCTTATAGCTTATAGCTTATAGCTTATAGCTTATAGCTTATAGCTTATAGCTTATAGCTTATAGCTTATAGCTTATAAAGGAATTAAAATGACTGAACAAGCTCAAACAAACTTACTTGCAACCGATATTGAAGCTTACTTAAAGATTCACGAAAACAAAGATATGCTACGTATTTTAACGTGCGGTAGTGTAGATGATGGTAAATCAACTTTAATTGGTCGTTTACTTTACGATAGCAAAATGATCTTTGAAGATCAGATGGCTGCTATCGAAAAAGATTCAAAGCGTTTTAATACAACCGATAATGATTTTGACTTAGCGCTTTTAGTTGATGGCCTTCAGTCTGAGCGTGAGCAAGGTATTACGATTGATGTAGCATACCGTTATTTTGCAACTGATCAGCGCAAGTTTATTATTGCTGATACCCCAGGACATGAGCAGTACACTCGCAATATGGCAACGGGCGCTTCTACCTGCGATTTAGCTATTATTTTGATTGACGCTCGCCATGGTGTGCAAGTTCAAACACGTCGTCATAGCTATATTTGTTCTTTGCTAGGAATTAAGAATGTAGTAATTGCTATTAATAAAATGGATGCAGTCGGTTACGAGCAATCTGTTTATCAAAACATTAAAAAAGATTACCGCGAGTTTGCCGAAAAATTATCTTTTGATGATATACGGTTTGTACCAATTTCGGCACTACGTGGCGATAACGTAGTAAACGAAAGTGAAGCTATGTCATGGTATCCTGGCTCTACGTTGATGAAGCTGTTAAACACCGTGCAAGTTAATCATGCTAAAAATGATGAATTTAGACTACAAGTACAATATGTTAACCGTCCAAATTTAGATTTTCGTGGTTTTAGTGGCACCGTTGCAGCAGGTGATATTAGGGTTGGCGATACAGTTGCATCATTACCTTCTGGTAAAGAGAGTAAAGTTAAATCAATAGTTACTTTTGACGGTAATCTTGAAAAAGCGTCAGCGGGTATGGCTATTACGCTAACGCTTGAAGATGAAATTGATGTAAGCCGTGGCGATATGTTGGTGCGCCCTCATCAAAAACCTCATTCGTCTGCTAATTTAGAGGCTGATGTAGTTTGGATGACCGAAGAAGCGCTACATGTTGATCGCGAATATGAAATAAAAGTAGGTAGTAAATCTGTTTTTGGTCATGTTGAAGTTGTTAACTATAAAGTAGACGTGAATACGTTAGAGCAAAAAGAAGCATCGCAATTAGACTTAAATGAGATTGGTAATTGTCAGTTTGCTTTAACGGCACCTGTACAATTTGATGCTTATGACCTTAATAAGCATACTGGTGCATTTATTATTATTGATCGCTTAACTAATGTAACCGTTGGTGCTGGCATGATCCGTAAGCCTTTGGACGCCAAAATAAATAAATCACAAAGCCAACACTCAGCTTTTGAAGTTGAGTTTAATGCATTGGTTCGTAAACACTATCCTCATTGGGATGCAAAAGTAATTCGCTAGATTACTCATGCTAAGCATTGCGGGCTTTTTGAGCCCGCATTTTTGTTTTATTAACTATGGATGGCTACTATAATTATGCCATTAGATGCTTATCTAACGCTTTTTATTTTTGCACTGACTGTTATTGGCTTAATTGTGATTCAAGGGAAACCTGTTGCTGTTTTTGGAGCGACACTTGTTGCTTTGATAGCTTGTGATTTGGTTACTAAAGAACAATTTTTAACAAGCATTGCAAACCCTGGTTTAGTGACTTTAATTTTACTTGTGTTGTGTTCTTTAGCACTTGAAAAAACACGTTTGTTAAGGGTTGTAGCATCTAAAATAATTGTGAGTAGCTATCATTCTACTTGGTTTAGGTTATTTGGAGTTACTACTCTCTTTTCGTCTATTTTAAATAATACAGCTGTTGTTGCTACGTTACTTTCTCCTATACGTAATAATCCTCATCACTTTTCGAGCAAATTACTTTTACCTCTTTCATACGCTTCTATTTTAGGTGGTACTTTAACACTTATAGGAACTTCGACTAATTTGATTGTTAACTCAATGTATATTGAGGCTTCTGGACGTTCACTGTCGTTTTTTTCGTTTACAGCAATAGGGGCTATTTTAGTCGTTAGTTGTGGTGTTGTTATGTATTTTTGTACAAATATGCTACCTAGCATTGAGCAAAAAAAAGCGACATCTGAAGGATACTTTATTGATGCTAAGGTAACTAAAAATTCTGAGCTTATAGGACGCTCTGTTGAAGCTAATGGCTTGAGGCATTTAGAGTCATTGTTTTTAGTTGAAATAGTGAGAGAAGGTCACTTAATTAGCCCAGTATCTCCTTCTGAGGTTATACACTGCTCTGATAGACTTATATTTTGTGGAGAAATTACTAAGCTACTTCAATTGGGTCAATTTACAGGCTTGGAAATTTTTGCTGAAAAAAACGGTACGTTAAATAGTAATCTAACCGAAGTAGTGGTTAGGCAGGAAAGTATTATCGTTGGTAAAACCTTAAAAACAACGGGGTTTAGGGCTTTATTTGATGCTGCTGTAGTTGCTATTAGACGTGATGGTGAGCAGGTCTCTGGAAAGTTAGGAGATGTTGTAATTCGCTCTGGTGACTTTTTAGTTTTAGCTGTGGGCAAGGACTACAAAACAAGAACCAATATTAATAAAAACTTTTTAGTACTATCTGGCGTTGAACCTGAATCAAGAATTAATGGGTGGCGTGCTTGGTTATCTATTGGTGGGTTTATTTCAATTATTGTGCTGGCCGCTTTTGGTATTCTAGATTTACTAGAAGGTTTGGTTTTATTACTTGGAGGGTTATTATTTTCTCGTAGTTTAACTGCCAATGAGTTGGTTAGGCGCTTTCCGATTGATATTTGGTTAGTTGTGTCATCGGCGATTTTACTCTCTAATGCATTAGTTAATTCTGGGGTAGTGGGCACTCTGGGCGATTTTATTGGGCAGTTTAACGATCCGAACTATATATATGTTGCTTTAATTTTTGTTTATATAGCAACTTGGTTAATGACTGAGTTTGTTACTAATAATGCAGCGGCAGCGCTAATGTTTCCTATAGGTTATACCATCGCACTTGGATTTGGCGTAGATGTATTGCCATTTGTTATGACCGTTGCTTTTGCTGCAAGTGGAAGTTTTATAAGCCCTTATGGTTATCAAACTAATTTAATGGTTTTTAACGCCGGTAATTATAGACTAAATGACTTCGTTAAAATGGGCTTACCTGTAAGTGTTGTTTATGCGGTGGTTGTTTTAGTTTGCATACCCGTGTTTTTTCCTTTTTAGTTCTGATTAGGGCCAAACCACGGGCAACTGAGTGTTAAAATTACTGTAGGCGCGTTGGTATTAAAATGTAAGCTTCTCTATTGCGCGAGCAATCTTCACGCCTACGAGGGGAGCTTGGAGCTAATTGCGACAGGCGGCTCGGTGTTAAATTACTTGTAGGCGTCTTGCTTGCTGGCGCGTTAGTATAAAAATATAAGCTACGCTATTGCGCGAGTAAGCTTCACGCCTACGGGGGGTGGAGTTTAAGATCTTGGAATTTTAAGATCGTAAAAATTTAAAATAAAGGTGTGTTAATGAGCCAAGACGAAAATATTGTATGGCACGAACAAACTGTGTCACGAGAACAAAAACAAGACCATAAAGGGCACAAGCCTGTTTTACTTTGGTATACAGGGTTAAGTGGCTCGGGTAAGTCGACGATTGCTAATGCGGTAGAATCAAAATTATTCGAATTAGGTTGTCATACTTATTTGTTAGACGGTGACAATGTTCGCATGGGCCTAAATAAAGGGCTTACGTTTAGCGATGAAGATCGTATTGAAAATATTCGTCGTATTAGCGAAGTTGCTAAGCTATTTGTTGATGCTGGCTTAATCGTGTCAACTGCATTTATTTCACCATTTGCAACCGATCGTGCTCAGGCTCGCAGTATTATGGCAGAAAATGAGTTTATAGAGGTGTTTATTGATACCCCAATAGAGGTGTGTGAAAGCCGTGATCCTAAGGGGTTGTACAAAAAAGCGAGAGCTGGTGAAATACCTAACTTTACGGGAATTAGCTCTGCTTTTGATATACCAGTATCACCTGAGATACATGTAAAAACAGCGCAGCAAAGTATTGATCAAAGCGTTGAGCAAATTATTCAGAGTTTAAAGGAAAAAGAAGTTATAAAATTATAGGTGTTCAAATTTTAGATACCATAATAATTGAAATATTAACCGCTAAGTTGAGCAAAGTACTTTGACTTCTGACTTTGAGACTATTATGAAATACGATGTTTTTAATGGTGATGCTGATGGCATTATCGCATTACTACAGTTACAGCTCGCCAATCCTACAGATACCGTTAAGGTAACAGGGGTGAAGCGTGATATTCAGTTACTAAAAAAAGTGACTCCACAATCAGGTGATTGCATCCGTGTGCTTGATATTTCAATGGAAAAGAATATGCCAGCTCTGCACGACGCATTAACAGTTGGCGCTAAGGTAATGTATGTTGACCACCACAAAGCAGGTGATATTCCTAATCATGCCAATTTGTTTTCCCATATAGATCTTGATGCAAATATGTGTACCAGTTTAATTGTGAGTGATTTACTTGATAAGCAATTTCACTTATGGGCAATAACGGCTGCATATGGCGATAATTTATTTGCGAAGGCTGATGCTGAAGCTGATAAGTTAAAACTGACAGAATTGCAAAAATCGCAGCTAAAAGCATTTGGTACTTATATTAATTATAACGGTTACGGAAGTGAAGTTGCAGATTTACATTTTTCACCAGAGAAGCTTTACGAGCAGCTTTTGCAATATAAATCGCCGCTAGATGCCATAAATGATGAAAACTCAGCCTACTATACTTTAGAGCGTGCTTACAAAGCTGATATGGAAAAAGCGGCTGGGGCTAAAGTGTTGCATGATTGTGATACTGCAAAAGTTATTTTGTTGGATGACGAGCCTTGGGCTCGTCGTGTTAGTGGTGTACTGGGTAATGATTTAGCTAATCAAGCCCCTGCTAAAGCTCATGGTGTTATTACAAGTAACAATAAGGGAAGTTACACTGTTAGTGTACGTGCCCCGCTTAGTAATAAACAAGGAGCTGTTGATATATGTAGTAAGTTTGCAACAGGTGGTGGACGAGCGGCTGCTGCTGGAATTAATGAGCTGCCAGAGTCGCAACTTTCAAACTTTATAACTGAACTAGTGGATTATTATAAGTAATGTATTTAGATGAGTTCTAAATCTTATTTATTAAGTAATTAAGACATTATTATCACAACCGAGAAGACAAGGAGAAGATCTAATAACTGCTCCGTGTAGCGCGAAGCGCCTCCGAGTGCTCGGTGGTAAATGTTTTGTAGGTGAGGTTTTATACCTCACTTTTTGTAAAGTTAAATTAGATGAGCGCGAAGTAAATTCGCACCTACGGGGTGGGTTTTTATTGTGCTAATAACTTCTCGATGTAGTACCTCTGTGTTATGGGTGATAAAATTGTTCTTAAGTGAACGCTCATAAAGTAAAATCAAAATGATTAATACTATAAATATTAAGGGAATAAAATGAAAGTTTCCGTAGTGGGTACGGGTTATGTAGGCCTTTCTAACGCAATGCTTTTAGCGCAGAATAATGAAGTCGTTGCATTAGATATAGATGAGCAAAAAATAGCACTTTTAAATAATAAAAAATCACCTATTGTTGATATCGAAATTAGTGAGTTTTTAACACGAAGCAACTTAAATTTTACAGCCACTACAGACAAAGTAGCAGCCTATAAAAATGCTGATTTTGTCATTATAGCTACACCCACTGATTACGATGTAGAAAACAATTACTTTAATACAAGTTCAGTAGAGGCTGTAATTAAAGATGTAATAGCACACAACCCAAATGCAGTTATGGTTATTAAATCGACGGTGCCTGTTGGCTTTACACAAAGTATTAAAGAAAAGCTCGGTATTGACAATTTAATATTTTCGCCAGAATTTTTACGTGAAGGTAAAGCATTGCACGATAACTTATACCCATCACGTATTGTTGTTGGTGAGCAAAGTGAGCGTGCAAGTGTGTTTGCTAACTTACTTAAGCAAGGCGCTATAAAAGAAGATATTGAAGTCCTGTTTACCGACTCAACAGAAGCTGAAGCGATTAAGCTTTTCTCAAATACTTATTTAGCGATGCGCGTCGCTTATTTTAATGAGCTTGATAGCTATGCAGAATCTCACGGTTTAAATAGTAAACAAATTATACAAGGTGTTAGCTTAGACCCTCGTATTGGTAATCATTACAATAACCCGTCATTTGGGTACGGTGGTTATTGTTTACCAAAAGATACTAAGCAGTTACGTGCAAATTATGCAAATGTACCAAATAACATTATTGGTGCAATTGTTGATGCTAATACCACACGTAAGGACTTTATTGCCGATTCAATAATTAAGCGCAGCCCTAAAGTGGTTGGTGTTTATCGCTTAGTAATGAAAACAGGATCTGATAACTTTAGGGCTTCTGCTATTCAAGGCATAATGAAGCGTATTAAAGCGAAAGGTATTGAGGTGGTTGTATACGAACCAGTTCTTGAAGAAAATGAATTTTATCATTCTCGTGTAATTAAAGATTTAAATGAATTCAAGCAAATATCTGACGTTGTTGTATCTAACCGTATGGTTGAAGAGCTAAGCGATATTGCAGGTAAAGTTTATACGCGTGATTTGTTTGGTAGCGATTAATAAACAAAGTTTAAAGAATAAAGGTTAAAGACTAAAGTATAAGTTAAAAACTAAAGCAGATTTATATTAGGGGGGCGTTGTGCAGTTTGAGGACTTAAATGTGTGGCAACGCTCTGCCGATTTAGCTTGTGAAGTTTTTATTTATTTTAAGGCAAGTAAGCAATTTGGTTAAAAGATCAAATTACACGCTCTGCATTATCAATTTCATCAAATATTGCTGACAAAATAGCAGGAGCAAATTTTGAACGCACTTGTGCGGCCTCGTAGAGGTTAGATGAAGGGATTCATCGAATAACGTTATGAGAGAAAGACAGCTAAAGATTACTGCCGTTTTCTCTCTTACTCTAAAGGTAGCTGTGGTGAGCTTCGCTCACAAATATATATTGCCTTAAAAATTGGTGAGGTTGATACAAAAACAGCAGAAATCTGGATAGAAGAGTCTAGGCAGTTATCAAAAATGATATCTGCCTTAATGAAAACTATTGAAACTTGGGATTAGGTTTTTAGTCATCAACTTTCAACTTTCAACTTTCAACTTTCAACTTTATCAGCTTAAAGCTTAGGAAATTATGAAATATTTAGTAACGGGTGCGGCTGGTTTTATTGGCGCGGCAACATGCCAAAAATTATTAGCGGCCGGTCATGTAGTCTTTGGTATTGATAACCTTAATGACTATTACGATGTAAATTTAAAACTAGCTCGTTTAGCGCAGTTTGAAAGCCATGAAGCGTTTACATTTATTAAGCTTGATATAAGTGAACGCCCAGTAATGAGCGAGTTATTTAAAGCACAGCAGTTTGATAAAGTAATCCATTTGGCGGCACAAGCCGGTGTTAGGTACTCAATAGAAAACCCTGATGCTTATGCAGACTCTAACTTAGTAGGGCACTTGAATGTGCTTGAAGGGTGTCGTAATAATAAAGTTAAACACTTAGTTTATGCTTCATCGAGCTCTGTATATGGTTTAAACGAGAAAACACCGTTTGAAACAACTGACAGTGTTGATCACCCGGTATCGTTTTATGCTGCAACTAAAAAAGCGAATGAGCTAATGGCGCATAGCTATTCTCACTTGTATAGCCTACCTACAACAGGGCTGCGCTTTTTTACTGTTTATGGCCCATGGGGTCGCCCAGATATGGCGCCGTATATTTTTACTAAAAAAATACTTGCCGGTGATACGATTGACATAAACAACAACGGCGATATGTGGCGTGACTTTACTTATATAGACGACATAGTAGAAGGCGTTGTACGTGCAGCCGATGTTATACCTGTTGTGAACCCTGGTTGGAGAGTAGAAACTGGCAACATTGGTCACGGGAGCCCAATAAATTTAATGAAGTTTATTGAAGCTATTGAGGCAGAGTTAGGTACTGAAGCTAAAAAGAACTTCCGTGAAATGCAAGCAGGCGATGTTTATAAAACCTTTGCTGACACTACAGATTTATTTAATGTGACAGGTTATAAAGCGCAGGTTGACGTTAAGCAAGGTGTTAACGAATTAGTTAAGTGGTATAAAGATTTTTATATATAACATTTACAATTTGTAAGTCATTTAAAAACACTGTTTTCAATTTGAGACAGTGTTTTTTATTGGCTTTTAATAAAGTTAAGTTAGATAAGCGCGAAGTAAATTCGCACCTACAGGGGGTGTATATTGTAGGTGAGGTTTTACACCTCGATCATAAAGAGAATAAGTGATTATTACTCGTAGGCGACAAGCTTGCTGGCGCAATCAAATAAGTTATAACTTCTCGATGTAGCGCGCAGCGCCTCGGTGCTCTCGGTGGTAAAAATGTTTTGTAGGTGAGGTTTTATACCTGGCAGATTTAAGTCTAAAGTACCTATAAACAAAAACCCCGATGATACACCGTACCATCGGGGTTTTTTAATCGTTTTAGTAAACCTAAACTTTAAATTCGTCTACCGATAAGCGAAGTTCTTCGGCAAGTTTTGCTACTTCTGAACTTGAGATATTAGTTTGGTTTGCGCCTTCGGCTGTTTGCTCTGCGATGGCTACAATCGACTCAAGGCGTTCGCTAATTTCTTGTGCTACTTGTTGTTGCTCAAGTGCGGCAGTCGAAATTTCCTCACTTACATCGTGAGCCTGCGAAACCGCAAATGTAATTGAATCAAGTGCACTACTTGCTAGGTCGGTTTGCTCAACACACGATACCGCACGTTGCTTACCTTTACTCATTGCCGTTACTGCAGCTTCAGCGCCTGTTTGTAGCGACTCAATCATTGCTTGTATCTCTTGGGTCGACTCTTGAGTTTTACTCGCTAGAGAGCGTACCTCGTCTGCTACAACCGCAAAGCCTCGGCCATATTCACCAGCACGTGCAGCTTCAATTGCAGCATTGAGTGCAAGTAAGTTAGTTTGATCCGCTATTCCGCGTATTACATCTAATATGCTGCCAATTGATGCGCTATCTTGATGTAGTTTGTTAATTACTTGTGAGGCGTCATCTACTTCACGCGCTAATTGCTCAATTGTGGCTTTATTGTTATTTGAAATACCTTTAACGCGTTCAGCTTCTTTGTCAGCGTTTTTAATTTCGCTAAGTGCTTGTTGAGCGCTGTTGCTTACCGTTTGCGATGTACTGCTCATTTCAGTAGTTGCAGTGGCTGCCTGTTCAACTTGTGCTTGTTGATTACGAATTGCTTGGCTTGATTCGGCGGTAATGGCCGATGTTTGCTCTGATGCTGCTGCAAGCTGAGTCGAGCGTGAAATAATGCCTTTAATTAAGCTGCGTAAGCTATCAATTAATGTATTACAACTTTTAGATAGTTCGCCAAATTCGTCTTTAGCGCTGTCGTCTAATCGTTGTGTCATGTCGCCACTGGCAACAATATCTAAAATACGGTTAACTTCAGCAAGAGGCTTGGTAATACGGCTAACGGTAATAATAGCAATCGCGATAGCTAATAGAGTGGCTATAATCATACCAACCCACGTCCATAAATTAGCTGAATCTACGTCGCTACGTACACCTTGCTGTAATTTGAACGCAACGCCACTTGCTTGTTTAACAAGCTCATCAATTTGGTTAAGTGCCATTTGGGTTGCTTGTTCTGACTGTGCAAGCTCTGATTGCGTAAGCGCAATCGAATCAATTAAACGCTTTTTGTTTGCAGCTAAACCATTACTACCTTTTATATTACTGTCTAGGGTATCAACATATTCTTTTAAGCTTGTGTATAAATCGCTGTGCGTTTGCTCTATAGCGGGCTGAATTAACGCAACGGTACGTATTACTTCTTCTAAGTAATACATTTGCTCGTTTTTAACGATGTCGAGTGTATTAAGCGTTTTAACAGTCAGCATGTCGGTGCTGTTACTAACTACCGACATAAAGTTGTTTTCTAAATTATTTGCAGCTTGATAAGCACGTGGATAGTTTTGCTCAAATCCATCTATATCAATAATATCAAGTACGACTGAATTGGCATCTTCAGCTGAAAGCTCAATGTTTTCGAGTTGTGCATTTAGAGATTTATTAAGCGCAAGTTGTTTGCTTTTGTCTTCTAATAAATTTTCAACAGTACTTAAAAAACTTAAATAGGTTTTTTCTACGTTTTGGCTGCTTTTATTTAGTGCCGTATCGTTTTTTACTACGTCTTGAAGTTCACGGTGCAGAGTGTTGAATAACTGTTTTTGCTCAAGGACCTGTGATTTTATTGGTGCGAGCTCACTTGCCGATGAGGTATAAAAGCTCGCTTGAGCGGCTTTACTCATTAAAATAAATTCGGCTTGTAGTTCAGAGCTTTTATTTAGTGCAGGAAGTGATAGTTGGTTCACTTTTTGAGTAGAGCGATCGATGTTTGCTATTTTTATTAAGGAGTTACCACCAATTATTAATAATAATAAGGTGATAAATATAAAACCACCCCAAATACGTTGGCTTACTGTCAGGTTCATAAGATTTCCACTCAAAAGTACTTCGATTAAGACTTATCGGCTTTAATTCAGATAAGTTAAGTAATTAAAATCAATTACTTTAACTAATTTTAACTATTAATTGATAAATCTAACAGATGTATTAGTTTTTTTCAGTTTATTTAGATGAAAGGAGGGATTTTTCTAAAATTATTTTTTTAGTACTTAGCTCCATTAGGGTCATGGTGTTACCCCATACACAGCCTGTATCTAAGGCGTGAACCTTTGGATTACCCGTTTTACCTTCAAGTGCGGCCCAGTGGCCAAAAATAATATTGTGTTTAGTTTTTGCAATTTTAGGATGGTTAAACCAAGGAGTTAATGTTTGGCTATCGGTTACGGCGCCCTTTGCATTAAGCTCAAGTTTGTTGTCACTCGTTAAAAAACGCATACGGGTAAAATAGTTAACTATGTATCTAAATTTTTCAAAGTCGTCGAGCTCGCTTGACCACGTTGTAGGGTGAGGCTGATACATGTGTTCAAAAAATGCTTTAGCGTTATTTGATTGATAACAGCTTTGTGCAAATTGCGCGTGTTTTAGTGCATTTTCAATAGACCAATCGGGGTTTAA
>LAZR01001599.1_pt1 | contig 14173 bp, 15 predicted proteins | sample 329461 | NCBI WGS metagenome assembly LAZR01 (sample SAMN03002196, study PRJNA259156) | marine sediment metagenome | biome: sea floor; feature: Hydrothermal impacted sediments; material: marine sediment; isolation source: Loki non-amplified sample from Loki's castle hydrothermal vent sediment ...
GGTCGTAACAATCGTAAGCCCCACACTTTTATCGATGGCATGCACAGCAGCCGTAGTCCCGAGTTTAGCCCGGCCTACAGTGAAGTTATCCGCCGATGCTAGGGCTGTTATTTCCAGAACCTCGTCCTCAATCGTGATATAGAATGGATAAGTGGTCGAGAAGTCATCATCCGAATCCACTTCAAGGTTAGTTCCGGTGGCTGATATCTGCGTTTTTATCTGGGTGAGTTCATCGTAGGCGGTAACCTTGACCTCGTAGGGTATCTTCTGTTCGATCTCTCGAGGGTGTTGGCGATGAGCCGGTCAAGCTCGTCGTCTTCCCACTCGAGGTCGACGCCGTCCACGAACTCGTCGCGCAGGTTATCGCGCACCGCGCCCCGAATGTCTGACTTCTTTCTAGCCATCTTGACGCTCCTTGAGGGCTAGTACGGGCTATCCCCGGTTGAAGCCCCGAACCTTGACCGAGATGTCGGCAGCTTGAGTCGAGTTCGCCCGAATCCTGATGTACTGGAGTGCGCCAATGCGGAAGGTTAGAATGAGGGCGGTGGTTGCCGCCACTGTAGCCTGCTCGACATTCGTGTCGGCGTCGCTGTCGCCCCAAAAGTGGACAGGGACAGGAACCTCGCTTACCGCCTCGGTCTCCTGGCCGTAGACGCTGATCGTCGAACTGGTTATCGTGGGCAGCTTGACAGTCAGAAACTCGTAGTTGCCTTTCAGGTCGACGAGCTTGGAATACTCATCAATAACGTCGCCGCTGAACTCCAGAGCCCGGTCAACGTCGACAAGGGCTTCGATCCATCCTGTAGGAATCATAGTCTTACCTCCGGTCTAGTTTCCTCTCGGGATCTTCCGTCCCCAGGCTTTCTCCGCCATCCCATAGGCCTGACCTGCCGCCTCTTTCGGCGTCTTGTTCTCGTTGTGAATGAGCTGGTCGATGGTCCGGCTGATCTTGCGGCGGACGGAATCGAGGGAGTCGCCTTTGCTGATGGTTTCGACTGAGAGAGGCATCTTACGCCTCCTGATTCTCCTGGTGCTTGACGCCGATCCCGCTGGTCTTCTCATGCCTCTTGGCGCACTTCGTACACCAGTACATCGTGTCTGGAATCGCGTCGGGGTCTGGCGCCGCCTTCGCCTCTTCCGGTTCCTGGTCAGGTGAGGGGAACTTGAGAATCGGCTTGCCCTGACCGGGTTCCTGGGGAAGCGGAACAGCCCGCTCTCCGACCACGTGGCCCCTTCCGCACTTCGGGCAGAAGTCAGCCCACATCGGCCTCTTCTGGCCGTCCTCGCTGAAAGCCTTGTCCTTGGCTCTTGGTGCGGCTGCCGTAAGGTCGAACCCGCGGTCGCAGTTGTCTGCTGGCCATTTCATTTCGCTCATTGAACTCTCCATGATGTGATTCCCTGCGGGGCGAGGATGCTAACCCCCGCCCCGCAAGTTGTCCTGACTGGCTGACCTACTCTTCCGCTTCAGCCTTAGCCTTTTCTTCTACTTTCTCCTCTACTGCCACTGCTTCTTCCTCTGCTTTTTCCTCGGGTGGCACTTCGTCTTCTCCTTTTTCTAGATCACACCTGAGACAGCGCTTGGCTTCTGTGATCGCATCTGCCTCTTTATACCCCAATTCAACCTCTTCGAAATTCTCAATCCTTTGAGCAACCGGCGCAGATGGCATTCCAGGTTTTTTTAGACTCTTAACTTCCTCTTCTGAAAGTTGAACCGGATCTACATGCAGAGCAGGGCGGGTTACTTCATATTTTCTCTCTAATTTCTCTCCCCGGATATATTTGTCTATCATTTGGGCAGCAACTTTCCCGTGGGCCATAGCTTCGGTTACTGTATTCGGGCCGGTTATCACATCTCCGCCAGCAAATATCCCCTCTATATTCGTAAGGAGAGTCTCCGGATCGACTTCAAGAGTGTTCCACTTAGAAACATTCAGTTTATTCCCATTTAATAAAGAAACATCCGGTTCCTGGCTGATGGCTAAGATCAAAGTATCTACGTCAACATTAAACTCTGAACCTTGAATCGGAACAGGTCGTCTTCTACCGCTCGCATCTATGTCCCCCAGCTCCATATTTATACACTCTACAGCCTCGATTTTACCGTTACCCGACATGACTTTAGTCGGAGCTGCGAGAAATTGGATATCGATACCTTCGATTATAGCTTCATCGATTTCGCTCTTTATGGCGGGCATCTCTGCCTTTGTCCTTCTGTATAAAATTCGTGTATCCTTGCCTAAGCGCTTTGCTACTCGAGCAGCATCTATAGCAGAGTTTCCACCGCCAACGACTATTACTTTATCCCCGATTTTCACTTCGCGTTTAAGGTTGATATCCCGCAGGAACTCTACCGCATCAATTACTCCTTCAGCCTCTTCGCCCGGAATTTTCATTTTTAATCCTTTATGAGCACCGATAGCAATGAAGACCGCTTTGTATTCTTCCTTCAGTTTATCAAGCGGAATATCTTTTCCGATCGCGGTATTTGTTTTAATTTCAACGCCTAACTTTCTTATCCTATCAATTTCATATTCCAATACATCCTTGGGTAATCTGAATTCCGGAATACCCAAGGCAAGCATACCACCCGCTACAGGCTGGCTTTCAAACACTGTTACTTTATACCCCTCCAGGGCAAGGTAATAGGCACAAGTAAGACCCCCTGGACCAGAGCCGACCACAGCAATCCGCTCTTCTCTCTCTGCTTTAGATTTTTCCTCAACAATAACGCCCTGGTTCATCTCATAATCTGAAAGAAAACGTTTTAGTGATCTAATTGCTACAGGATCACCCCATTCGCCTGCCACACACTTGTCTTCACAAGGACTGTGACATACACGTCCACAGATAAGAGGGAGTGGGTTCTCTTTTCTAACTACCTTGATTGCTTCATCAAACTTTCCCTGGGCAAGAAGCCCTATATAGCTGGGCACATCCTGCGAGAGAGGACATATATGCTGACAGGCGGATGAAATTATACTTTTACAGACCATAGCAGAGCATCTTTTATATTTAATGTGTTCAGTATATTCATCCATGAAATACTTCAGCGTACTCAAAACCGGGTTAGGCAGCGTCTGGCCTAAACCACACATCGAGCCGTCTTTTATCGCATTTCCAAGATCTTCCAGAGCCTGGATATCCGACTCTTCGCCTTCTCCCCTGCATATTTTTTTAAGTATGTCATGCAATACGGCTGATCCATCGCGACAGGAAGTACATTTTCCGCAGGATTCGTCATTTGTAAACTCGATGAAATATTTCGCTACATCCACTACACAGGTGTCTTCGTCCATTACGATCATTCCACCCGAACCCATTATTGAACCTGCTTCAGTCAATTTTTCATAATCCACCGGTAAATCAATCAAACTTGCCGGGATACATCCTCCTGATGGTCCTCCTGTCTGGACTGCCTTAAATTTCTTCCCTCCAGGAATTCCACCTCCGATATCATAAATAATTTCTTTTAGGGTAATTCCCATCGGAACTTCGACCAAACCTGTATTATTAATTTTCCCGACAAGAGAAAACACTTTCGTACCTTTGCTCGTTTCAGTACCTATGCTCGCAAACCACCCTGCTCCTCTATTAATAATTACGGGAACAGTCGCCCAGGTTTCAACATTATTTATATTGGTTGGTTTTCCCCACAGCCCTGACTGAGCCGGAAATGGTGGTCTCTGCTTTGGCTCTGGCGGGCTGCCTTCTATAGAAGCTATAAGCGCCGTCTCTTCACCGCAAACAAATGCACCGGCTCCCTGCTTAACATGGATATTAAAACTAAAATCCGTATCGAATATGTTTTCCCCGATAAGTCCGTATTCTTTTGCCTGATCAATAGCAATCTCTAATCTCTTCATTGCCAGCGGATATTCACCTCTGATATAGACATATCCTTCACTTGCCCCTATGGCTCTGGCCCCTATCAACATCCCTTCTAATACAGAATGAGGATCAGCCTCAACAATGCTTCTGTCCATATAAGCGCCCGGGTCCCCTTCATCTGCATTGCATATTATGTATTTAACTTCACCCTTTGATTTTCGGCATAATTCCCATTTTAAGCCGGTGGGAAAGCCTGCACCGCCTCGGCCTCGAAGACCAGAGTCTTTTAGCTCTGTTATTATTTCCTCTGCTGTCATCTCTGTTAAAGCTTTGGCGAGTGCTTTATAACCATCTCTGGCAATATATTCATCAATTATTTCAGGGTCTATTAAACCTCTATTTCTAAGAGCAATTAATGTTTGACGAGCAAAAAAACCAATATCCATCATCTTCGGAACGACAACTTCTTCGGCAGGAGGAGTGAACATAAGTTCCTTTACAGGTCTACCCTTCAGGAAATGCTCTTCGACAAGATGAGGGAGGATGTCTTCGGTTATTGTGTGATAGAATATGCCGTCCGGCATAACTGTCATTACTGGCCCAACAGCACAAAATCCATTACAGCCTGTCATTACAACTAAAACTTCCTTATCCAGTCCCTGTTTTTTCAATTCTTCTTCTAATACTTCTTGTATTTTAAAAGACTTGTTGGAAACACAGGCAGTCCCCGCGCATAGCATTAAATGTAACCTGTATTTATCCGTAATTTGCTCTTTCATAGTCTATCCGACCTCTGCAAAAAAATTGTTTCAAAAACGTTCAAGAGACTCTCTCGCTACCTTTTGCCAGAGCATATTCGCCAACTACTTTTCCACCACCAACATGCTCTGATAATATTCTGCGAATCTTTTCCGCAGTTAAATCAACATATTTAACAGGAGCTTCGTCTTTCAATTCTACTGTAGCCATAGGTTCTCTACTGCATAATCCAGCACAGCCCGAGCTTGTCAGAATAACATCATCAATGTTTTGCTCGGCAAATTCATCTAACAAAGTATTCATTATCTCTCTTGCCCCTGCAGCTATTCCGCAGGTTCCCATATGAACCACTATTTTAGCTTTACCAGCCCCTTCTCTTAAAAGAGTTGTCTTTCTCACTCTCTGACTTATCTTATCTAAATCTCCAATTTTTAATTTTGCCATAATTTTTCTCTCAATATAGACTTAAATAATCCAGGTTCATTACCATTTAACATACTCTTACGAAGCTTTTTCATACGAATGCAGCAATTCAGGTACCATCATTTTACTCACCAAACCATGGACATCCTCTCCAACCTTCAAAACAGGAGCTAATCCACAACATCCGATACAGCGAACTGTCTCAAGAGTAAAATTCATATCTTTCGTTGTTTCTCCTCTTCTTATCCCGAGTTCACTTTCAAGAGCTGAAGTAACTCTGCCAGCACCTTTCACATGACAGGCTGTTCCAAGGCATACAGATATTATGTGTTTGCCTCTTGGCTCCAGGCTAAAAGATTTATAAAAGGTGGCTATTCTGCACACTACACTTAGAGGCATATTTAACTTATCAGCCGTGTATTTCAAAACCGGCTCGGGTAAATAATTAAGAATATCATTAGCTTTCTGCAGTATAGGTACCAACGCTCCTTCTGTATCTATATATTCTGCAATTATATTGTTCATTATTTTTGCATGCTTATCAGAAATTTCTATCTTGTCTTTTTCAGGTGTAACATAAATAATATTACGGACAGGACAATTGGCTACACACAGACCGCATCCTGTACATTTTTCTTCATCTATAAACCTCGGTCTCTTATTAAGTTTTAAAGTAAAATTCCCAGCAGTCCCTTTTATACTCTCAATATCCGCCAGGGTAATCACTTCTATATCTTTATGTCTTCCAACTTCAACCAGCCTTGGCGCCATCGTACACATGGCACAATCGTTTGTAGGAAAAGTTTTATCAAGCTGGGCCATCACTCCACCGATAGATGGTTTATTATCAACCAGATAAACCTTTATGCCGGATGATGCCAGGTCGAGTGCGGCCTGCATACCGCCGATTCCACCACCAACAATTAATGTAGCACCAATTTTTTCGTTCTCTATTTTGTTATTAGAGATTTGTTTGTTATTAGACATTTTCTACTACAACCCCTTCAGGCGCCTGCTTTTGCAATGCCCTTTCTTTGACCGCTTGTAAGTAAACCGCCAGTGGGCGATACAACATGTGGGCCCACTTGCCGAACGGCACCTCCACCACTAACATTGCCACTGCTATAATCAAGTGGACGGCATACATGTAATAAGTTGCCAGCGGCAACCCCATATACCGGAAAATATGGACCAATATCCCAGTCACAGTGGTCAGTAACAACAGTACCGGGAACATCCAGTCGCTGAAGTCTGAAAACTTGTGAATTTGTTCACGCTTTCTGATACGACCTATAAGGATCTCCACTGTGCCGAAGAGGAGAACAGCAGTGGCGTAATAGCCCAACCATCTCTGAGGATGGTAAATAGGGTAGATATTGTCCGTTTGAAACCACAGCAGAAGGCCGACTACCAGAAGGAGCATGAGCACATATCCTGATACGAGTAAAAAGTGTTTGAGCCATCGACCCACGTTTTTAGCACATTTTAGGAAAAGTTTCTGGGTAATGAAATTCCATATCATTGTCCATGCTTCGGTGATGAATAAATGGAGAGGAATCCTGATCTTCTCGTCCTGATGCATAGTAAATCCAAAGCCATCCTTTTTTATGCCCCGTATGACATCAAGTATTCTGGCGCTATTGCTCTGGTGCATGGTGAACCAGTACATGCGAAATGCGTTGGTGAGCAGAAAGAATGCAAGGACGCCAAATAAAATCAGGTCGAAAGTATGTACCATATGGACCGGGGCAAAGGTGTTTAGTTCAACCCTTTCTGTCACAAGGGGGCCGTGAAAGAACAGTATCAAGAACGCCATGAACATGCCGACCACGAAGAGCGCTCCCAATTCCCATGCCCTTGACTTGTATAGTTTTGCAGAGATGCCTGTCCAATCATATTGTGCCGTGAGATAGCGTCTGAGTGTCATCATTGCTTCTCCGGGCTCTGTCTCTCTCGGGCAAGTCGTAGAACAATCGCCACAGAAGTAGCATAACCAAGGATCCAAGCTTCCCAGCAGCAGTTTTTTTAAACCAAATAGAATATATCGAAGTGTTCTGCGAGGAAACGAAGCCGAGTCACTTGCTAAATCACATATAACAGTGCAACTTCCACATTGATAACAGGCGTTGGAATCGAAGTTGCCATACTTTCGAACCTCTGCCAGCAAAGCAGGGTCGCTTTTAATTTTCATCATGCTTACACCGTCTCATAAAAAAATTCTCTTTTATCAGTTTATAGAATATCCCCCGGTGTATTTATTGATTTGGAAACAAATAATTGAGGGGAGATTACATATTTTTTCTGTTACCTTGTATGAGGGCATTAGTCAAAACTTAGTATAATTATAGTTTTTAGTGTAATTATAATATTTAGTGTAATTATAGATAAACTATTGATAAGCTTATAATTACATATAATATTAATCGAAATATTTTTGCTTGTCAACAGAAAAACAAAAATAATCTCAAAATTGATTTTTTACTGGATATTCCCTATAATTCCAACCAATAGTCTTTTGTTATTTTTGCGTGTGTAATGTCAAATAAACACACAATTTTTTTAAAAAAAAGGATTTATCAGGAAAAATGAAGAAAAAAGAAGTCCTCGTCTTAGAAGAGCTTCTCGGATCTAACAAAAAAATTGCTTCTGAAATTCGAGAAAAGCTCGGAAAAAAAGGAATTTTAACCATCAATATCCTGGGTTCGCCCGGGGCAGGAAAAACATCCCTTCTAGAAAGAATAGCTGAGAGATTGAAGCCTGATTACAAAATGGCAGTTATCGAAGGAGATATCGAAACAGAAAGGGATGCCGAGAGGATAAGAGCCAAAGGTATTCCCGCCTGGCAGATCATCACGGGAGGAGCTTGCCACTTGGATGCTAAGATGATAGGCAACATATTTCCTGAAATCCCGGCAGACCTTGACTTTCTTTTTATCGAAAATGTCGGCAATCTTGTCTGTCCGGCAAACTATGATTTAGGTGAAAACATCAGATGCGTGCTTCTCTCTATTCCAGAGGGAGACGATAAGCCTAAAAAATATCCTAAAGCCTTCACAACGTCTGACTGTCTGATCATAAGCAAGTCTGACCTCCTACCTGCGCTTCCCTTCAATCTGGAACATGCCCAGAAAGAAGCTCTGGAGATAAATCCGAAGCTTGAAATTTTTACAACATCAGCCCTTAAGGATTCAAAAATTAATGAACTGATAGAGTATTTCCTCTCCGCCCTCCATAAATTGCGTCAGAAGAATGCATGAACTCTCTATCGTTGCCAGTCTATTTGAGATCTTGGAGGAAAAGGCAAAAGAACAAAAAGCCAAAAAAATTATCTCCGTTAAACTCAAGGTTGGCGCTCTTTCCGGAGTTATCCCCGAATTCTTAGAGACAGCTTTTGATATCTATAAAAAGGATACTATCGCAGCAGAGTCTACATTAAAGATAGAGGAAGTCCCCCTTAAAATCCGATGTCAACGCTGTGATACTGAAATAGTCAAAGATGATTTTGTCTTCATCTGCGAAAAATGCGATTCCAGGGAATTGGAAACACTCTCCGGGACCGAACTGCTTCTCGAAAAAATAGAATTGGAAGTTTAAAAACCGGGGTCAGACTTGCGAAACTTGCATTATTTAGCCTAATGGAAGTATAAAATGGGGCCTGGCCCCATTTTTCCATTCTAACCATTTTTGCTGAAATAATGAGGGATAGCACCAATAGAATTGATATTCGTCCAGGTCAATGATAAAAGCTCTTATGTTTTTTAAAGGAGAAGGGCCGATGAGAAAATACAAAAAATATTATTTTATCCACGGATTTATAACCTTCTTTTTCGGAGTTTATTTGTGCAGCTCGGGGTTGGCACAAGAAAAAAACCTGAAGAAAATTACTTATGAACAGGCTTATCTGGATGCCAAACCCCACATCCTCAAGCCTGCGCCCCGCAGGCCCACATCAAGAAGCCCTATCCGTGCCTGGCTTGACGAAGAACATTATCTTTTATCAGAGAGGGATGAGAAAGAAGAAAGTACAAAACTCTACAAAGTGAACGCAAAATCAGGTAAAAAAACTGTCTTTATTGACTACGATCAAATCCAGAAAACCTTCCCAAAAGGACTAAAAGCTGATCAACACGCAGGCTTTACGGATGATTACAGCGGCTTGCTCTATTCATTCGAAAATGACCTCTATTATTACGTGCTGGAGAGCAAAAGACTCAAGCGCCTCACCGCAACACCCGGGGAAGAGAAGAATCCGCGCTTCTCTCCGGACGGAAGATACATTGCTTTTACGCGCAAGCATAACCTTTATCTTCTGAATATTGATAGCAGGCTGGAATATCAACTTACCTTTGACGGGTCTGATACGATCTACAACGGCTGGGCCTCCTGGGTTTACTACGAAGAAATCCTTGGAAGAAGATCCCAGTATGCGGCTTTCTGGTGGTCTCCTGATAGCAGCAAAATCGCTTTCCTGCGTTTTGACGACAGTCCTGTTCCTACTTTCCCTCTTTTTAGAGCCAAGGGAACCCACGGTGAGCTGGAGATCGAAAGATACCCCAAAGCAGGAGATCAAAATCCCAAGGTAAAGCTGGGCATTGTCGCAGTCCCCAGAGGAAAAGTGGTTTGGGCTGACATTGACGAAGAAGCTGACCATTATGCAGCCTGGCCTTTCTGGTTTGCCGATAGCTCTAAACTCACATTCCAGTGGATGAATCGCGGTCAGAACAACATCAAAATCTACACAGTCGATCTTAAAACAGGACAAAAGAAGGAAATATTCGATGAGCGACAATCATCCTGGGTAGAATTTTTCGAAGATCTATATTTTTTCACGGATGGAAGCGGCTTCCTCCTCAGAAGCGATGTCGATGGCTGGAGCCATCTCTATTATTATGATTTAAAGGGAAACCTTAAAAAAAGATTAACTGAGGGAAAATGGACTGTCACGGGAATATCCTTAGTGGATGAAAAAAATAAAAGGATCTTTTTTACGGCAAGAAAAGATAAAACAACGGAAACTCATCTTTTTCAAGTGAAGCTCAACGGCACGGATTTCAAACGCCTGACCAAGGAGCCGGGCACCCATAGCATTTCTCTTTCTCCAGGAGGGAGCTATTTTATAGATCGTTTCTCCAGTATCCAAACTCCTTCAAGGAAGGACCTATACCAGGCTGACGGAACCTTTTTAAGGAATATTGAAGAAAGCCGCACTCCTCTCCTGGAAGAATATACTATGGGGAAAAAAGAACTTTTCTCTGTTCCCACCGAGGACGGCTGGACCCTTCCCGCCTACTGGATTCTCCCTCCCGACTTTGACGAGAACAAAAAATATCCCGTGCTTTTCACAATATACAGCGGCCCGGGTTCAAGCAGGGTCTCCAATGCATTCCCCTCTCTCTCCTCTCTTTATGCGGCTCAGGAAGGAATCATCATATTCAGCGTTGACCACCGGGGTTCCGGTCATTTCGGAAAAAAGGGAATATCTCTCATGCACCGCAGCCTCGGCAAATGGGAGATGCATGACCTTATCGAAGCTGTTAAGTGGCTCCACAAAAAGCCTTTTGTCGATAAGAAAAAAATCGGGATCACAGGAGGAAGTTACGGCGGCTACACCACCTGTCTGGCCTTAACTTACGGAGCAGATTACTTCACCCACGGATATGCTCGCTCATCTGTCACGGACTGGAAGCTCTATGATACTGTCTACACAGAACGCTACATGGACAGGCCCTCTGAAAACAAGGCAGGATATGAATTCGGTTCAGTGATGACCCATGCTGATAAATTCAAAGGCATTCTTTTCCTCTCTCACGGGGTCATGGATGATAATGTTCACATGCAGAATAGCGTGCAGCTGATCGACAAACTCATAGACCTCGGCAAAAAATTTGAATTCATGCTTTACCCTGGTCAGAGACATAGTTTTAAGGACAAAAAGAGAACTCACTCCAACCGACATTATGTGGATTTCTGGTTCAAGAACTTCCTCAACCGTTGATTTGCAGGAGGGAACCTTGTTTTCTGATTTTCGACTGTGATACATTAAAGGCAAGTTCAACTAAGAGGAAAATAAAATGAGTCTATTAGAAATAACATTAAAACTTCTACTGGCTGTTGCCTTGGGCGGCCTGATCGGCCTCGAGAGAGAATCCAGCCATAAACCTGCTGGATTTAGGACGAACATCCTTATCTGTATTGGCGCAACTATGATGATGGTCCTTTCAGGGCTTATTTTCCAAGGAAAAGAAGGAATCGAGAATCATTTTTCGCGAATTGCTGCTGGGGTGATTACAGGCATAGGCTTTATCGGCGCTGGGACGATCATTCAGGCTGGAGGAATTGTTCTCGGCCTCACCACGGCTGCCACTCTGTGGGCTGTGGCAGGTCTGGGCCTGGTGATAGGCGCTGGTTATTATTGGGTAGCGATCATATTTGCCGCCATAATCATCCTGACCTTGGTCATCTTCAGGCAGCTTGAAAACCAGTACCTGAAAAAATCGATTTACAAATATAACCTCAAAGCGAAATACTCTGAAGACATCTTGTTCAACATCAAGAAAATGGCTCTTCACGAAGGTTTAAAATTCAGGGAACTCAACCTAAAAAAAGAAGGCAGTACTTTCGTCATCGACTTCTCATTCCAGGCTACAGACGAAAAGGAACAAAAATTCAACCAAAACATCCTCGGCCTGGAGGAGATATTTGAGATAAAGATTGCTTAGATATAAACTTCTTCTTGCCACCACAAATCAGGGGAAAGCAAAAGAGATCAAAAGCTTCCTGGAAGAATTGTCTCTAGAAATCTTTACCCTTCAAGAGCTGAACCCGAAAAAAACTTTTCCAGAACACGGCAAAACCTTTGAGGAGAATGCCAGAGGGAAAAGTCTCTTTCACATGGAACGTTGGGAAGGGCTTACCCTGGCTGAAGATTCTGGACTCGAAATTGAGCATCTCAAAGGAGCACCCGGAGTTATATCAGCCCGGTTTTCTGGCCCTCAGGCAACAGACGCCAAGAACAACCAGAAGGTTTTGGAATTAATGAAAAGCGTGCCCTCTGAGCAGAGGAAGGCCAGATTTGTCTCATGCATGATTCTCGCCCAAAAAGGAAAGATCATTAAGGAAATCAAGGAAAGCTGTGAGGGTCTTATCGCCTTAAAAAAAAGAGGCAGCAGCGGATTTGGTTATGACCCCATCTTCTACTACCCCTCCCTGGGAAAAACCTTTGCTGAACTCTTGCCTGAGGAAAAGAACAGGGTGAGCCATCGTGGCCGTGCGCTTAAGAAATTGAAAGAATTTCTTCTCGAATATTTAAACTCACCCGGATCTTAATCCTTTTTTAAATGAGGGGATAGGAAATCTTCTTTCTTTATTTTTTCCTGGGTGCCTCCCCAACGGTGATGAGGCTCTTAATTTTGCTGAACATTTTCTCTCCGATTCCTTTCACCTTCATAATCTCTTCGACCTTTCTAAACCTGCCGTTTTTCTTTCTGAAGTCAATGATTCTCTGAGCTACTTTCTCTCCAATCCGGGGGAGCTTCTGAAGCTCAACTAAAGCCGCAGTGTTGATGTTGATCCTTTTTTCGCCGGCCTTTGGAGCTGCCTGAGCCTGAAAAGAAATAAACGTAGAAAACACAAGGCCGAAGACAACACTCATAACTAAACCCTTGATCATAAAACTTTTCATAGTAACCTCCTGTCAGTCCTTCTATATGCAACTTTTGGGCCAACTATCGGGAAATTGTATCTCCTTTATTTTCATAGTATTTTAAGCCTCTTACTTTTAAAAAAGTAAATGCGAGTTTACAAAAGGCACTTTTTAAGGGAAACAAAAGTTTCCACAAATAAAAGGGGCCAGGCTACTTTTTTGGTTATTTTCTTGTCAGGCAAGAGTAGGGTTGCGTAAAAGAGACGAGGCTTCTTTTTCTTGTTGGTGTCATATTATGCAGGAGTAAGAGATGTCAAAACTGATCTCTCAATAATGCAAAAATTCACCCAGGTTAAATGAAAAGTGGGTTATCGGCTTTTTACAAGTACTTCAAGAAAAAGTAGCCTGTCCCCTTTTTAAACAACAATATTTTTCATTAAAAAAATAATGCAAGTTTCGCAAGTCTGACCCCATTAGGAGCGGGGATGGCTTTTTTTGTAGACTTCAAGGAGCTGTCTTAAATTAAGGTGGGTATACTTTTGAGTTGTGGCTAAGCTCTCATGTCCCAGAAGTTCCTGGATTACCCTTAGGTCCGCACCCCTGCTCAAAAGGTGGGAAGCAAAAGAATGGCGAAGAGAATGAGGGCTTATCTTCCTCTGCACCGCCGTGAAGCAGATGTATTTATCAACAATCCTCTCTACAGAACGAGAGGAGAGTCTCTCTCCCCGGTAATTTAAAAACAGAGCTTCAGCCTCAATTTTGCCTTTATTGATTTGAGGTCTGCTTCGAATATAAAAGGCCAGGCTATCCTCGGCCTTCTTTCCGAAAGGTATAAGCCTCTCCTTTTTTCCCTTTCCTCTGACTCGAACCAACCTCTCTGAGAAAGTCAGGTCATCAAGGTTGATTCCTGTCAACTCGCTCACCCGCATTCCGGTTGCATAAAGTAGCTCGAGTGCGGCTTTATCCCTTAAATCTAAGGGCTGAGTCGTCTGAGGTAAGTCCAGGAATTGCGCCATCTCATCTTCGGATAAAAAAGAGGGCACATGCTTTTCCTGCTTTGGAGTAGCCACAATCTTAGCAGGGTTGTCCTCCAGCCACTTTTTCTTGATGCAGAACTGGAAAAAAGAGCGAATCGCAGCCAGCTTGCGGGCCACGGTTGATTTTTTGTTTTGATTCTCCTGAAGCTTCGCCAGAAACCCACGAAGAATAACATTGTCAATCCCTCTCAACACAACTTTTCTTTCTTCCAGATACCCGGCAAGCTGGAGTAGATCCCTCTTGTAGCATGCGATTGTATGAGGAGAGGCGTTTTTCTCGTGCTTAAGGAAGGCGAGAAACTGACTAATTTCCTTTATCATTTTATCTGCCAAAATGATATCTTATCTGTCACTGCGAGGAAAGAAGAAGATTGCTCACCTGTCATTGTGAGCCTCGTGGGGGCGAAGCAATCTCATAAAAAAGGTTGGGATTGCCGCGTCGCTACGCTCCTCGCAAGGACATATCATCTTTCTCGCTTTATAT
>LAZR01001600.1_pt1 | contig 14169 bp, 8 predicted proteins | sample 329461 | NCBI WGS metagenome assembly LAZR01 (sample SAMN03002196, study PRJNA259156) | marine sediment metagenome | biome: sea floor; feature: Hydrothermal impacted sediments; material: marine sediment; isolation source: Loki non-amplified sample from Loki's castle hydrothermal vent sediment ...
GGTCACCCCGCACGCCGATATCGGCGTAATACCAGGGATTGCCGCTGCCGTCCAGCACCCGGCCACCACGGATGATCAGATCGTATGATGGTCTGCCCGAGCAGCCGGTGATCGCCAGGAGCGCTACCAGCGCTCCGGCAACGAAGCCGGAACGCCCCCGGCCTGCCCTACGGCCAGATACCCAGGATAATCTTGATAATGAGCGTCGAGACGGAGCGGTAGCCGACGTCGATCCACCACAACTTGACCTTCTGGTTCTGGTAAAAACATAGGAAATTGGTTTTTGGGACTGCATTGATTTCGGCTCATTTTTATTCAATTTCCACCTCCTGACATTCTCTTTAGATAATAATAGATAGAAGAAATATACCCTGTCAATGATAAATCCACGATTATTAGAAAGAATCACCTTATTTTTAATAAAAGATATTTACAATTTTCCTGATTTAGATTATAAACGAGATACTCCTTTTAAGGGTATAGATGAACATTCTTTTATCATTCCTCAGCACATTCATCATTTTATTCCCATCGCCCGTCAAAAAAGACGTTCATAAGATGACATTGAATTATGTTGAATACAACCGAGGAATGTCCTTTCCCACTCGAGCCTGGATCAGGATAAACTATCCCGGATACTTTGATCTGACTTTTCACGATGTGTATATGAAAGGTTACTCATTCTATCCTGATGATTCAATCCTGCCCAATGCATTCTTGTCTCCACTTTTACAGGGGAAGATCGGAGATGCCATCGGTGCGTTTACCGAACCGTATTATGGGATTCGGTTCTATCACTTCTTTAAAAAGAAGCCGAATTTTGGAATAGGGTTTGAGTTTGTTCATTTAAAGGTTTTTATACCGGATGAAGATCAGCAGGTTTATACAACGGGAGTGGATGAAAATGGACCAGTGGACGAATGGAAGTCTGCTCATGAGTATATCAGTTCTTTTAATGTATCACATGGTGTCAATCATCTGAGTTTATCCTTGGTTTACAGGATTATGCTGTTCCCGACAGAAAAAATTCTTGCAGGAAAACTGCAACCCTATTTCGCAGTCAGTGCTGGAACGTGCATCCCTCATCCTCAGCTGAGATTGGTCGGGAGTGCGGAATCTAAGGCCTTTTCCTATCAAGCGGATTTTTCAAATTTCAATTTCGGAGCAAATTTGGGAGCGCGCTTTCAATTTTCAAAACATTTCGGCATGTATTTTGAGTATAAATACACGCAGTCCTATTTGAGGGGGATGCGCTTTGATAATGGAGAAGAAGGCACAATTCAGATGAGATTTCCTGCCCATCATCTTGCCTGGGGTTTATCTTACATTTTTTAAAAATAAGCAAAAAACAAGACCTGACCCCCAAGATGTTTGATTGTTCTGTAGGATTTTGATTCTTCTTCTGTAAGGGCTTGATTTATCAAGCCCACCTTTTTGAATATGTAAATAAACTGAACGGTTTTAATTTTTCTTATGTAAGCGTTTGGTTTTTCTTGTGTAGAGGTTTGATTTATCAAATCCTGTGTTATAAGCTTTCCATCGTGACTGAATGTCAAGAGTCAAGACTTACTCCCAGTTTCAATAGACTATAAATAAATACGGAAGGAGGAAAATATGAGAAGGGCAAAAATATTCTGTATAGGGCTGTCATTTCTTTTTATAAGTCAGGCAGTTTTCGCAAAAATTCCTAAACCTGAAGAAGTTCTTGGATTTAAGATAGGAACGGACAGGAAAGTTGCGGATATGCATCAGATTCTTGATTATTTCGCCAAACTTGATAAGGCGAGCGAGAGAATAGTTGTAAAAGAAGTCGGTAAAACCACTATGGGAAATCCATTCATAGTAGCCTTCATAACCTCAGCAGAAAACCATAAAAACCTGGAAAAATACCGCAAGTATCAGCAGCTGCTTGCCGACCCCCGGAAAATCACAGACAAAGAAGCGGAAGGAATCATCTCTCAGGGCAAAGCCGTAGTGATGATCAATTGTTCCCTCCATGCCACCAAGATCGGGGCGTTCATGATGTCCATGGAGCTTGCCTATGACCTCGCCGCAAAAAATGACAAAAAGACAAAAGAAATTCTGGATAACGTGATTTTGCTTCTTGTGCCCATGCACAATCCGGACGGGACCCAAATGGTTGTTGATTGGTATAAAAAGAATCTTGGAACAAAGTATGAAGGATCGCGCATGCCCTGGCTTTATCATAAGTATGTAGGCCACGATAACAACAGAGACTGGTATATGTTTACCCAGGTCGAATCCCGCCTGACGATTAAGGTCCACAACGCCTGGCATCCCCAGGTCATCCTGGATATGCATCAGATGGGAGGAAAGGGAGCAAGAATATTTGTGCCTCCTTTCGTTGATCCCTATGAGCCCAACATCGACCCGATACTCAGGCAGCAAGTGGCCATGATGGGGACTTTCATCGCCTCTGAAATGACAGCAGAAGGAAAAGCAGGTGTCATCCACAGCAACATGTATGATGCCTGGACACCGGCCAGAGCTTACCATCATTATCATGGAGGAATAAGGATACTAACCGAGGTAGCCAGCATTAAGCTGGCCACTCCTGTTACGGTTAAATTTGAGGACCTTGCCGCCTACGCAAAAGAGCCATCGGTTAAAATGCCCATGCCCTGGAAAGGGGGAAGATGGGCACTGAGAGACCTTGTGGATTATAATTATTCTGCTGCCAAGGCTGCTTTAACCAATGCAGCAAGACTTAGAGAAAACTGGCTCCGAAATTTCTACCGAATACATAAAAAAGCTGTTAACCGGACAGAACCCCCCTTCGCTTACATCATTCCAGCCAAACAGAAAGACCTGTCAACGACAATAAAGATGATGACTGTTTTGCAGATGGGAGGAGTTGAAATTCACAGAGCCAGCGAATCCATTATGGCTGACGGCCATGAATATCCTGAAGGAACATACATTGTTTTTCTAGCCCAGCCCTATGGGGGATACGCAAAAACCCTGCTTGAAAATCAGGTGTATCCGGAAATAAGAGAATATCCAGGTGCTCCGCTTAAAAGTCCTTATGATGTGGTTGCTCACACTTTGCCTCTTCTAATGGGTGTCGAGGCCATTCAAATAAAAGATCCTTTTAAGGCTAAATCAGTTCAGGTTGATAAACTCTCCAGGCCAAAAGGCAAAATTGAAACAGTGGATAATGCCTTTGGATACGCCTGGGGACATGCAACGAATGATGATATTGTTGCTTTAAACAGGCTGGTGAAAAAAGGATACAGCGCCTTCTGGTCTTCGGAGGATTTTCCGGCGAAAGGAAAGACCTATCCTTCGGGGACGATGATCGTCCGGAATAAAAAAGGTCTGGCTGAGGACATGAAGTCCATTGTCAATGATCTGGATGTTCACTTCGAAGGATTATTGGCAAGACCTGAGATAAAAGCATACGCCCTAAACTCTGTCAGGCTCGGCCTTTACAAGAGCTGGGATGCCTCGATGGATGAGGGATGGACAAGATGGGTTCTTGAGCAGTATGAATTTCCCTACAAGAGCATCCACGACAAAGAAATAAGAAAAGGAAACCTCAATAAGAATTTTGATGTCATCATTTTTCCGGATTTGAAGACGAACACAATAATAAACGGTGCGCCTAAAGAATCCATCCCTCCTGAATATTCTGGCGGCATAGGTGAAATAGGAGTAAAAAATATAAAAGAATTTGTTCAAAAAGGAGGCACTTTAATCACGCTGAACTCAGCTGCCGATTTTCCTTTGAAACAATTTTCCCTCACCATAGAGAACAGTGTGGAGAAAGCGGACAGGAAGAGCTTCTTTGTGCCGGGCTCCCTGCTTAAGGTTTTAATCGACACGACCCATCCGATTGCCTACGGCTATGAAAGGGAAGGAGCTGTTTTTTTCAGGAGAAGCCCTGTTCTTGCTGCCAAGGAGGGAAAGAGTATTGTCGCCTATCCTCCTCATAATCCCTTGTTAAGCGGCTGGATTAATGGAGAAGACTATTTTTACAACAAAAGTGCCCTTGTTGATGTGCCTTTGGGTGACGGGAAGATTATCATTATAGGCTTTTCTGCTCTGTATAGAGGCCAGTCCCACAGCACCTTTAAGTTACTTTTCAATTCAATCCACTATGGTCCTTCTTCTCTTGGTGAGCTGTAAATCATATTAAGAAGAAAACAATATGATATTGCAGGCAATTGACTGGGGATTTGTAGTCGGATTTTTTATCTTATCCCTGGCCATAGGACTGGCTGTTTCCAGAAAAGCGGGGAGGAGTTCCTCAGAATTCTTTCTCTCAGGCAGAAATATGCCCTGGTGGCTGTTGGGGATCTCTATGGTCGCCACTACTTTTTCCAGCGACACACCGAATTTGGTTACAGATATAGTCCGCCAGAATGGCGTTGCCGGGAACTGGGTCTGGTGGGCATTTCTCCTGACCGGAATGCTGACCGTCTTTGTCTATGCCAAACTCTGGCGCCGCTCAAACGTTCTGACCGACCTCGAATTTTATGAACTGCGCTACAGCGGAAAAGCTGCTGCTTTCCTGCGGGGTTTCCGGGCTCTGTACCTGGGCGTGTTTTTTAACGTTCTCATCATGGCCACGGTTTCCCTGGCAATCATAAAGATCGGCGGTGTCATGTTTAATTTGACGCCGATTCAAATCCTTTTAATTGCCTCGCTGGTAACGGTTATCTACAGCGCCCTCGGAGGATTGCGCGGTGTTTTAATCACGGACTTCTTCCAGTTTGCAATTGCTATGGTTGGTGCGATCGGTGCCGCTATCATTGCGCTCAGGCTGCCCCAGGTTGGAGGATTAGGCGGATTATTAGCAAATGAGAATGTAGTTTCAAAATTGAATCTTCTTCCTGACTTTTCTAACACGGAGGCATTGTTAGCAATCTTCATTCTTCCTCTGGCAGTGCAGTGGTGGAGCGTTTGGTATCCGGGAGCAGAACCGGGAGGTGGAGGTTACATTGCCCAGCGCATGCTGTCTGCAAAGTCAGAAAAACACGCAGTGGGTGCTACCTTGCTTTTTAATGCCGCCCATTATGCTCTCCGTCCCTGGCCCTGGATAATCGTGGCCTTATGTTCCCTCCTGGTCTTTCCCACTCTGGATTCCCTGCGGGCTGCATTTCCGCATGTTGATCCAAGCGTGTTAGGTCATGACCTTGCCTATCCTGCCATGTTGACGTTTCTCCCTCACGGTCTTCTGGGGCTCGTTGTCGCCTCTTTGATCGCAGCTTTTATGTCCACAATCTCTACGCATTTGAACTGGGGTTCTTCTTATATAGTCAACGATTTTTATAAACGCTTCATAAATCCTGAAGCGAGCGAAAAAAGGCAGGTTCTCGTTGGGCGTTTATCAACTGTCGGCCTGATGATACTGGCCGGTCTTATAGCCTTAGTGTTAAGTAATGCCTTGCAGGCCTTTAACATTTTGCTTCAAATCGGAGCTGGGACAGGATTGCTTTTTATCCTGCGCTGGTTCTGGTGGCGGATCAATCCGTACAGCGAGATTACCGCCATGGTTGTTTCGTTTGTCGTAGCTGTCTATTTACAGTTGATACACCCGAGGACAGGTTTACCAGAAATTTCCACTCCTGTCCGGTTGGCTGTGGGTGTTGGCATCACCACATTCTGCTGGATTACCGTAACTCTCCTGACCAAACCAACGGAATCAAAGACATTGCGCTCTTTCTACCGTTTGGTCCAGCCCGGTGGACCCGGCTGGAAAAGAGTAATCGATAAGGCAAAAAAGGAAGGCGAATTCCTTGAAGCAGCCAAACAGGCTTGGGATGTTCCTACCGGCATATTGTGTATGGTTCTGGGGTGCTTTGCCGTGTATAGTGCGCTTTTCGCCACAGGATACTGGATTTATGGCAGACACACCTTAGCAAATATTCTGACTGTAATAGCGCTCGTCTCAACTTACGTTTTGACCAAAGCCTGGAAAAGACTGAGGCTGGCATCCTGACAAAATCGCATGAAAAAAGGGGAAGCTTGCGAGCTTCCCCTTTTTTTGTAGACTGCTTGAGCTATTTAGAAAACGACGCGAATACCTAGCTGAGCTCTCCTGGGCAAAATCCGACCTCCTGGTGCCAAGTAGGCGCTGCTATCTGCATCAGTTGATCCGACCCAAGCGTGGTAGTCGGTATTAAAGATGTTCCATACGTCTATCAAGAATTTTAATCTAAGATTTCCCCCTAGTCTAAATTCTTTTTCCAGTCTCAGGTCCAAATATGTCTGGTTCGGATATCTTTGGCTGCCTCTTTCTTCAGCTGCTATATCTCGACGTCCCTGATCCAGCCCTACATTTATCTCGCGGTTAAAAGGTCTCCCTTGCTCATGAGCAAAATAGGCGCTGACCATTATTCCGGCAGGAAAGATGTAGGTCCCATTGAACTTGAACTGATATCCTCGGTCATAATTGCCCAGGACATTGTACATATTGATTAAATCATTTTTATCCCAATAGCTTATGGGGAAGTTCAGTCCCTTAGACAGGGTAAAACTCCCCCTCACCTGCCAGTTGTTGGAGAGACGCTTATTGAAAGTAAACATCAATGCTTTATAAGTCGTTTTACCTTCTTGATTGGTGGTTGTATAAAAACTGTCATTTGTCTGATTGTAGATCTGAATCGTCTGGTCCCCAAATGCATCGTAGTAATCTACAAGCTCATATTCTGCACTAAGATTATAGTTGCCGGTACTATCCTTTGATACCTTATAGATACCCGTTAAAGAAAGAGAGAAATCAGGGAATATTTCCCTTTCAATTCCTAAGGAAATTTGGTCAGAATACGGATTTTTCAAATTCTCGTCAAAACCTCTATCAGCTATGGGATCTATATGTTCGGTTTGCCAAGTATAATCTTGTGTGGCCGGGTCCCACCAATACCAGTATTTATGGGATCTCGATGGGGAGCTACCATACATGATTCGTGTTAGCAAATGGCCATAATACCGACCATAGCTTGCTTTAAATACTGTTTTCCTATCCGCAGTCAATTGGTAAACAAGTCCCAGCCTTGGTGACCATGAGTCCCATTTGATAAGGTCCCTATTCTCCGCAAATGTTTCTCCTGTTGGGTTTCCGTCTGTATCCAGTTTATTGAACTCGGGGTAGCCGCCTCGAACACGATCAAATCTGAGACCCAAGTTCAAGGTTAAGCGGTCACCTATAGACCAACTATCATCGAGAAAGGTACTTAACCTGTTTTGAATTCCTCCATATTCTTCAGGGTCCATAAAAAAGGCATAATAAGGTTCCCCATCCCAATCGTAATAATACACGCCGCCGTGGTAGCCCCATTGCCATTCCGCATAGGCGTGTTGGTAAACAGCCCCAAATTTAAACTCGTGGTCGCCCCCGAGAAAATCATCGGCAAAATGGGAAACTGTGCCCTGGACTGAATGCTGGTATTGGGGCCAATCACCCCAATAATAATAGTTTTCTGAATACATCCCAGTATAACCATCATAGTGTGCGGGAGTCTCCCTGTCTCCATCTGCAGCTTCAATTACGAGTAAGACCCACCATCCGGTATATTTGAGCTCAAAAAATGTATTTTGACTGAGGACTGATGTCCAGTAGGCACTTATTGTAGTATTAAAGGGGTCATAATCTTCAGAAATCATGGTTTCATAAGGTGCAAATTCATTAGGCGTATCTTCCCATCTATAAAGGGCTAAGTCAGTTGAAATGGTGAACTTATTATTTTTATTGATCTGCCAGTCAAGTCTCCCGAACGTGGAATGATAGCGATACAGGCCAGCTCCAAAAGATGGATCGGCCCCCACCCCAACTAATTGATCAGTCATGAGCTGTCCGGCCCAGAAAAACCAAAGTTTATCCTTTACTATGGGGCCCCCTAAAGTAGCAGTCAGCTCATTATACTTATCGCGATAGAAAGGAAATTCTTCGTCGGGCGTATTATTTCCTACTAGCCAGTTAGCACGATAATAAAAATTGAGGTTGCCTGTAAATGTATTGGAACCAGTTTTGCTGACGAGGTTGACAACCATGCCCTGAAAGTTCCCGTATTCAGCCGGAGCTCCTGATATGATAACATCTATTTCTTCGATCTGATCGGGGTTTGCCCATAACCAGGAACCTGCGTTTTCCGGGCTGGTGGTTTCGACCCCTTCCCAGTAATAGGTGTTTGCACTGCTACTAGATCCCATGGCCGATTGCCAATTAGCCGAGACGTCAGATCCAGAGTTTGTGACACCTGGCGTCATTCCCACATAATCGAAGAAGGTAAAACGGCGCGATGGGAGGACTTCCATCAATTCTGAAGTGATATTGGTGGAGATAATCGACTTTTTCACATCCACTATGGGAGATTCCGCCGATACTGTGACGCTTTCCTCTAAGGTGGCTAAATTCAAGGTGACATCCACAGTAACAGTTCCACCGAGGTTTACCTTGAGTTCTGTCCTTTTGGAAGGCTGGAAGCCTTCCATCGTCACAGTCACCTCATATTCTCCAGGCGTTAGGCTTGGAAACCTGAACTTCCCTTTCTCACTTGTTATAAGAGAACGCACACCCCCCATAAGCTTCTCACCTGATAATTCGACAGTCGCCCCTGGAAGAAACTCTCCTTCTGTATCTGTGACTATTCCTCTTATACTTCCAGTTCTTGTCTGGGCATAGCTCATGCTACCCATGAGTAAAAGAACTGTAGAAATAGCTACCATTGATTTGATTGTTCTTCTCATAATTCTCCTCCTTTTAATTTTTTATATATTGATGATGGAATTTGTCTATTATCTTTTTTGTAATTATCACAGGTTTGCTTGCTTGTCAATTCCGAAAGCAGCAAAAAGGTTCACCGACATTCCATCTCCATTAATATGTTTGGATTCAGAACGATCAGGATTATCTTCCCTCCAAATCCTTTGTCATGTGCATTTTATAAAATACTTATAGCAAAAAATATGCCAAAGTAGTCTGTTTTGTAATTATATTATTTTCAATAGGATAAATTATTCTGAGATATTACTTTTCATGCAAAAATTCAAATAATTGAACTTCAATCCAATAAATTGAAGAAATTGCTTACTCCGAACTCCCTTATGGATTTAATGTATCAATCTGGTAATTTATCCATCTAAATTGGATGCGTGTAGTATAATTATGCAATTAATTTATCCTGAGCGTCACTAGTCCCATGAAGGAGTTCACTTATTTGCAATTTCTCAAATATTAGTAATACAATGATTTATGAATATGAGTGAGATAAGCTCAATAAAGTGACGGAAGGTTGAATATAATAAAAAAATACATACTAATTCTGTTCATATCTTTACTGGCTTTCCCACTGGAGGTTTCATCCGGTATCCAGTCAGAAGGAGAGCTCCCTCCCCGATTCAAAAACTGGCTGGAACAGGAGGTAAACTATATTATCACGCCTATAGAGAAAGAGGTTTTTCTCCAGCTTCAGACAGATCGAGAAAGAGATTTTTTTATAGAAGCATTCTGGAAACACAGGGATCCGACGTCAGGAACGCCAGCAAATGAATTCAAGGAAGAGCATTATCGTCGCATTAAGCATGCCAATCATCAATTCGGGAGAAGTGTCCCCTGGCCTGGCTGGGAAACCGACCGGGGAAGGATTTATATCATTCTTGGTGAACCCAGGGGTGTCGATCGCCACACCGGCGACTCTGAGATATACAACTCTGAAGTCTGGTTTTATCAAGGCTTAACCCAATACGGTCTTCCCGCCGGGTTTAATCTGGTTTTTTTCCAGAAAGATGGGGTGGGAGAGTATGTTCTTTATAGCCCTAGTGCTGATGGCCCTCAGGCTCTGCTCACATCCTATTTTGGCGACCAGGGGGATTATATCCAAGCCTTCAAAACTTTAAAGAAAATAAACCCCACCCTGGCTAAAGTTTCTTTTTCCCTTATTCCCGGAGAATCATCTCTATATGGTCGCCCCTCGTTGGCTTCTGATATGCTGATCCAGAATATTTATACCGTTCCCCAAAAGGAATTGAAGGACAAATATGCCCAGAAGTTTTTGGCTTATAAAGACAAGGTGGAAGTGGAATATTCTGCCAATTACATAGATAACGACTCTTCGATCAAAATCCTTCAAAATCCTCCGGGAGTTTATTTTGTTCACTATATTGTGGAAATCATGAAATTTTCAATGCAGCAGTATCAAGATAAATATTCTACCCATTTGAAAATAAACGGAAATGTTTCCGATTCAGAGGGAAATACAATTTACCAATATGAGGGATCCATTTCTATAGAATTGGATGAAGACCAGCTTAAGAGCATCGCCTACAAGCCCTTCGCTATTTATGATATGTTCCCTTTGATTGCTGGCTCCTACAAATTTTCGGTGATCATAAAGAATGAAGTATCTAAAGAATTCACCTCGGTAGAAAAGGATATTATCATTCCTAAGGATGATTCTGCACTGGGCATGAGTTCTTTGGTATTAGGTTATAAGATGGACCAGGTCTCATCTGAGGCGCAGAATCTTAAGGCCTTCAAATTAGGCTCTTTTCAAATTCTTCATCAACCTAAAAATATCTTTCGTCCACAAGATACACTCTTCCTGGCCTTCCAGATCACCAGTTTATCTTCTGATTTGAGGCAAAAAGGTCAGTTGAAATATGAATTTTTCAAAGACGATGAGCCGTTTTTAAATTTCACCAGAAAAGTCAACCAATATGAAGGAGGGGTGAATTTTAAACATGAATTCTCTCTCCAGGAATTTCCTCCAGGCTACTACCGCCTTCAGGTTGGGTTGTGGGATGGTGAACAGGAAATCCTTTCTGAGGAAGAGAATTTCGGGATTTCCTCTGTCTCAGCGTTCCCCCGCCCCTGGATTCACACCAAAACACTGCCGCCCCCAGATCACCCTGTCTATTCCTTCCTCTTGGGAAAGCAATTGTTCAGCAAGGGAGAAGTCAATAAAGCACAGGCCAGATTAGAGGAAGCTTTCCAGAAGAAGCCCGGTTCCTTAGATTTTGCCGTGAACCTGGCCCAAGTCTATTCTGTTCTAAAAAAACACCACCAGGTTAAGCAGGTGCTGATGGCTTTCTCTGATGTGTCAGAGGTTCCATATCAGCTCTATTTTCTTTTGGGAAAATCCCATCAGGCTTTGGGGGAATTCGATCAGGCCATTACCGTCTACAACAAGGCTCTCTCCCATTATGGGATAAATTTAAACCTTCTGAATTCAATAGGAGAATGTTATTACCGCCTGGGGATATGGGATGAAGCCCTGGCCGCGTGGGAGAAATCATTGGAAATCAACGACCATCAACCTGATGTTGAGGAAAAGGTAATAATCCTGAAAAAAAAAGATATCTGAGTTAGATTGAGGATATCCTTTTACCACTTCGATTTTGATTCTCAGGGTCAAGCAAAACCAGTCACCACCAAAGAACTGCTGGCCAATTCCATTGGACAGCGTTCAATTTCAACAAGATCATTGTGTTAGGGGAAGCTGATGTCAGGTAAAGAAGGCGTGTCGTTTGTCCGGGCATCGGACATCATGATTTCTCTGAGAGCCTTTTGTGTTTCCTTATCTGGAAGAGGGGGGGCATTCTTTTGCAACAGATTTTTGACCTCTTCTTTGGCCCGGGCAGTTATTGATTTTCTCCCTTTGGATACCCAGGTATCATACGGATCTCGATCGATCAACTTGGGAAATGTATGTTCTTCCCTGTACCATTTTCTCGTATGGGGCATAGATAGAAACTGTGTTTCGGCAGAGAAATCTTTAAAAAGATTCAGGGCGATCGGTTCATCGCGCTGTGCTATTCCGTCTATCAATCGATAAGCCATCCCGCAGATCTCATTGTCCACGACCAGCTTTTCCAGACTCTGGCACCTGACGAAATCTAAAATCCCTGCCCCGGATATCACGTTAACACCTGAAAGCGCGGCCATAATCACGCCTATCCCGGTTTCAAAACCTCCCTGGGCATCGTTGATCTTGGCGTCACTCATTCCCATGTACGCGTGTGTAGGAAGGTTGAAATGTTTGCCGATCTGTGTGTGCGCTGAGTCGATCATCATCGTCTCTATAGCGCCGATAGGAGTTGTGCCCGTCCGCATGTCGAAGCTCACCGGACAGCCGCCGAAAATAACAGGCGCACCTTTTTTTGCGAGCTGGCAGATCACCAGTCCCGATAGGTTTTCAGCGACATGCTGGACGAGTGTACCTGTGATCGTGATGGGAGAAGTGGCTCCCGTCATCCCCATAGAAATCAGCTCGGACGGAATTCCCGCCCGGGCGCTATCGATCAAGCTCTGTGCTGTCAAATTGCTCCATTTCAGAGGAGGGGAGGGGCAAGCGTCGAATATTGCCAGAGGTTTTTCCGCAAGATTCCTTTCACTTCCCCTTACGGCGACGAGCATTCTGCGCATGGGTTCGAACCCTTCTACCCGAAATGTCCCGGTGACTATGGGTTTTTTGGAGAATAAGAGTCCGATATAAAGTCGATAGCTGTCCGAAATGATCTCGGAGACATCGGTGCTTACAATTCCGGTGCTCTGGAAGTGGAGATGCTCGAGGCAATCTGTCAGATGAGTAAACCGGATCAAATCATCAGTGATAGCCTTTCTTTCCTGCTGAGTTTCGGAATCCAGTAAGGTGACTGCCCCAGAGCCTGGATCAAAATGGACTTCATCACCACCGAGGAGATACTCAGTTTCTCCGTCCCTGTCGTACATTTTCAGAGAGGGAGGTGTTGATGAAAGAGAGTCTTCAACGAGCTGTGCGGTGATTTGAACTCTCTGCGAGGAGGTGTCGACCCTCATTCCCGCCTCTCGAAACAGAGCCAGGGCCTCTTTGTTCTCGATAAAAACTCCTTGATTTTCAAGGATGATGTATGCCTCATCTATGATTTTTTGGATCAATTCATTGCTTAAAAGCTCAAGTTTTGGTCTATGTGTTTTAATCATGATTTTCCTCTCATCATAGATGTATTTTATCTTAGTTTTTTTCCTCTTGCAACGAAACCAAAGACATGACTTTCTTTAGAATCGTTCTGATGTTAATGATAAAGGTTGAAAAATTAAAATGGAAGAGTTAAGATTTTTTACCAGAGAACGCCGTAAAGCCCCTTGCTTTAGCAATGGGGATATAAGGCGCTTACTTCACATGAAAAAATGAATGGAGAACAGAATGAAACTTATTGACAAGGTCGCTTTAATAACGGGAGGAAACTCCGGAATTGGGAAAGCAACAGCTATTCTTTTTGCCAGGGAGGGTGCTAAAATTTGCCTTACCGGCCGCAATGAGACAAGGTGTAAAAAGGTCATCGAAGAGATAAAAGAGGGAGGCGGCCAAGCTATATACGTCATCGCAGATGTTCGATCTTCCGCTGAGTGCCAGAAAACTGTAGAGACAACGATGAAGGCTTTCGGCCAGCTGGATATTCTCTTCAACAACGCTGGTGTGTATTTCCCGAACAATGCTATAGACTGTTCGGAAGAAGAGTGGAATCTCACCATCGATATCAATCTCAAAGGCACATTTTTAATGTCCAAGTTCGCTTTGCCTCACATGGTTGCCCAAAAGAGCGGTGTGATTATCAACAACGGTTCCGGATGGGGGATTGTGGGCGGCAACGAAGGCGTCTCCTATTGTGCGTCCAAAGGCGGTGTTGTTATCATGACAAAGGCTATGGCCATCGATCATGCAACCCAGGGCATCCGGGTGAACTGCCTCTGTCCCGGTGACGTCAAAACCCCGATGCTTGATGAGGATGCCAGGATGCGCGGAATGACATGGGAAGAGTACCACAAGCAAGATGTCGATCAACGTCCGATGGGCCGGATGGGGACGCCCGAGGAGATAGCCAAAGCCGCACTCTTTCTGGCCTCAGATGACTCATCCTTCATGACAGGAGCAAATCTTGTCATAGACGGAGGTGGGACTGCAGATTAGCGCTCTGTGGCTGCTTTTTTATGATTTGGGGGCCGAGCCTATCTTAAACTTGATGGTTTGAGCTTTTGGTTGTTTGTTGCTCTTTTCCAGCCGTTGACTTGGTCGTTTTGGGCGTGATAATCTTATTTGAGAATGCCAGTGGGTGGATATTAGGGAAAGTCGGACGGGATTCGATGCAGCTCCAAAAACCAAATTCTTATATCGTTTGCGAGTACGCTGTAAATCCCCCCCTCTAAAAAACGCCGAGGGGAGGTTT
>LAZR01001601.1_pt1 | contig 14168 bp, 14 predicted proteins | sample 329461 | NCBI WGS metagenome assembly LAZR01 (sample SAMN03002196, study PRJNA259156) | marine sediment metagenome | biome: sea floor; feature: Hydrothermal impacted sediments; material: marine sediment; isolation source: Loki non-amplified sample from Loki's castle hydrothermal vent sediment ...
GGGAAGCCACTGCCGTATAACCAGAGAACCATGTGTCGTATCTCAAACCCTACATCTTCAAGGGCCGCTGCCATTCTGTGATATGTTCTATCGCCGCCACAGGATAGTATATGCCCTCCAGGTTTTAGCACACGCAGAGCAGGAACAGCCCACTTGTGATGAAACAGTTTAGTCTTAGAGATATCATCCCAATCTTTGCCCATGAAGGCAAGACCATACGGCGGGTCTGTTACTATAGCATCAATAGAGTTAGATGGTAGCTCCTCCATGCGAATCATGCAGTCGCCATGAAGGAGCCTAACTCTACCGTCAGGATTTGTCCAATCACCCATTCTGTGCTCTAGGAGCTGACAAGCCTGGGCTTAACAAACTTATCAAAGACGGCCCAGAGCAGTATACCAACAGGTGCTAGTGCGATTGCGGCGTAGGCGAATCCATCATTCGACAGGAAACTATACTCGATGTGAACGAAGGCTAAGATGCCTGCTGGCAGTGCAACTATCGATGCTCTGAAAGCGCCATCTTGCAGGCTATTGATTCCTGTTGATCCTGTAACCGATATAGACTTGGGAATATCCTCACGAACCATTCCTTCACTTTCAGGAGTTAGTTCATCTCTCATAGCGACCTCCTTATCTACCTGTAAGCCGATTTACCTCATTCACGATTGCTTGTAGAGCATCAACATCTCCCTCCGATGCTGTCAAGTCATTGGTAAGTCTCGTATTCCTCTCAACAAGAGCCTTCTGCAAGGTTTGTAATCTAAGAATCTCAGCTTTCTCACCAACACAGGTCTCAACAGGTGGCTTGACCGTCGCAGCTATCTCAAACCCATTAGGCTTACGGTTAGTCATAGACCATGTTGATAGATAATGAGTGCCACTGTAGATGCCTGATACTGAAATACCTGTACCTGCAGGCAGGCGTTTAATTGGCTTCTTTGTAGCGAGACTAACTAGGTCTACATCCCGATAGAGCATCACTCCCTTCTTAGTAATAGCCCTAATCATATTCCAGATTGGATCGGATACATCAGGTGGATATAGAGAACGGCCATTTAGAAGCAGCACCTTCTCAGCAACACGCGAAGGACAGGCTGTAGAAGTCCATTTACTATGTGGACTGCAGGGGTCTCGCGCCTTTTCATATACATCTATGTAGAAAACAGCCTCAGCACCAGCAATTAAATGCTGAGAGCTAGGCAGAATATCAACAAACGTACCGATGAAGCAGATGCCTCTAATGTGGTTGTTGTTTCCACCTACGTTAGCTCCCCATTGGGAAAGCCTGCTGACTAGATAGACACGACCAGATGGGAAGACACAGAGATGATAACCAATGCCTCCAAATCCTCGACTAACATGATATCTATGTATAGCATCAAGGATAGCCAGCTCATCAGCTTCAGTCGCAGTAGCTGATGGAGTTGGTGTAACACTGTGATGTATAGCGATAGCATCTACTTTACCCGCTCCGTAGAGCAAGCGCGGCCATGCTATAGCTATAGGATATCTGGAAGTCACGTCCTTTACTGGCATTCCTTTAACCTCCTGCTTAACCGCTCTATTCAGGGCAGACTCCTTACAAGAGTAGGGAGGGCGAAGCTCTTGCATCTGCCCTGAATAGAGAAGTTAAACTATTCTTTTTCTCCCTTCGGCAACAGTTTACCTATTTCAAATAATAACCCGTTGATTTCAGTATTCATTCTATCGTAAGAGTCTGTTAGTTCCTTCTGTATGCGTAAGAGATGGTCTCTCAGTCGCAGATGTTCATTTTGCATATATAGGAGATGGTCTCTCAGTTGCTCTAAGGCTTTGTCTCTATTGCTGTCGCCAGTAATAACCGTAACCTCCATTTGTTGTCAGGCCACTCTTCACATCTACAACCCATAAACTATTTAAGGCGTGGAGATGATCCAGTAGACCATCTTCATTTAACCCAGTCCTATCTCTAATCTGAGCAGTCGAGAGCCACTCAGTGTTAGACAGAACAGCGAGTATTTTATCGCTAGCCGCACTTCTCGTAACCACAGGCTCCACTCCCACATCTTAGGCACCCTTCCTGATAGATTAATTCACTGTTGCAATCTGGACAGTACAATCCTGCTACTATTTTTATCTCAGCGCCATCACCGAATTTCATATGCAACCATCTAAAGATGTAGTCAAGCAGAGATGTAGCAAATGGGATAGCTGGATTGTTAGTCATGCCATATGGCTCAAATCGACTGCCTATATATTTCTGAGCTATAATACCAATAGGAACATGATACTGCAGAAGCATTGATGTTGAGATACCTAGGGCATCAGATAATCCTTGTAGGGTTGAGCCTTCTTTCGATATTGTGATGAAAACCTCACCGAGCTTGCCATCATCATACATTCCAGCATTGATGTATCCTTCTTGATCCCCAACTCTGAACTTGTGGTTTATCGCTCTTCGTTCGTCTGGCAAACGCAGACGGCTACCAGTCACTTGACCTTTTATAGCTTGGCTATTTCTGCTGAGAACTTGGTTTTCACGGCTCTTGTCACGATAGATTGTCCCACCTTTACAACCTAATTCCCACATACGCACAAGACTGGTTTCAATTTCACCTACTGTAGCTGTTTCCGGCATGTTAATAGTTTTACTCACGGCTAGATTGACATGAGATTGAAAAGCAGCTTGATGTAAGATGTGCCATTCGGAGGAGACTTCAAGCGCCGTTTTGGGTAGATTCTTGTGATGCTCTAACAGAACATCTAAAACAGGTTCCCTGATTTTAAGCTCAACAGGTATACCCTTATCCATCATGACTCGATTATACTCTAACTCATAATGGGGTTCGATGCCTGACGAGCATCCTACCAGCTGTGAGATAGAACCAGTGGGAGCAATACAGGTACGAGTAGCATTTCTAGCTGCAAGTCCTAACGCAGAGGGAGCCTCATCACAGTCAAAAGCTGGGCATATTCCTTTCTCTTGTCCTAGCTCATAGCTGGCTCTATCTGCTGCGTCTTGGATGAAACCCATGATCTGTTCACCCCACTCGACAGCTTTCATCGAGTCATAAGGAATATTCGTCAGAGCTAGAGCATCTGCATATCCCATTACACCAAGACCTATCTTGCGTGTTTTACCAGCAGCCTCAGTAATGGTAGGATCTGGAAAGTCGTTAACATCTATTACGTTATCAAGTGCTCTGACTGCAAGCTTGACATCCGCTTTAAGCTTGTCCCATATTACAACAGATGTGCCTTCACATGCATCTGTACCAACAATAATATAACGACTCAGGTTTATGCTGCCAAGATTGCAAGCCTCTCCGTGATATAGAGGGACTTCCCCACAAGGATTTGTACCTTCAAGGCGACCCAACCAGGGAGTAAGATTACTCTTATTAGCATTATCTATGTAGAAGACACCAGGATCGCCTGTTTTCCAGGCTGATTCGGCTATTTCATGAATCATAGTTTTAGCTTCAGGATCGCCGGCCTTGTAGCGATTCATAAACTCATCAGTCAGAGCTACTGAGAGATTAAAGGTATGTAATTCGTCAGGGTGCTCGTCCTTGACATGGATGAACTCCCTGATGTCTGGATGGTCTATTGACAGGATGCCCATTTGTGCGCCAGAACGTCTCCCGCCTTGAGTGACAAGTTTAGCAACACCGTTATAGTATGGGAGTAGAGAAACAGGGCCACACGCTCGACCCTGAACAGATTTAATCAGTTCACCTTCAGCTCTAACTCGGCTTAGAACATACCCTACACCCCCACCGTATTTCATTACAAGTCCTGCTAGTCTATGACACTCCATTATAGAGACTAGACTATCATCTACAACAAACAGAAAACAAGCACTCAGTAATCCTTGGCCTGTACCAGCATTGAAGAGAGTAGGACTGTTGAACATAAAGCAACCAGAGGCCATGAGTTTATATATGTTCTCTGAGAACTTATTGCGGTTATCTGGCTTTTCAGCTAAGGCTATATGTTTAGCCACACGGATGAGCATACCATCATACGACTCATCCTTCCAACGATATCGGCGCTCAAACAACTCTTTGGAGACTTCTGTTTGCTCAGGTATAATCTGTTCTGCCTTCATTGCTATCCTCTCCTCTTACACCGTGGGCAGTAGTCTCGCACTATTGCAATTCCTGGCTTACTGCGCATCTGCATAACGATTGGCTCTATAAGCTGTAGACAATGCCTGCATATTTTTACCACAGTGATACCTCTAGATGCTTAAACATCGTCCATAGCAATTCCCACACAAGCCACCATACTAGAAGCATAGCTACCCATGTTCCAATTTCACGCTTCGTCATATCTTTACCACGGCAGTATCTCTAGTACATCAAGTATCAGCACTATCCATGTTAGGGACAGAACTATCCAGGTTGCGATCTCACGCTTCGTCATGATTCCATTGAGATGATGTCTAGATAGATACCAGCGTATATCTCTACTGCCTTACACTTAAAAACATGAGTTAAACTGTTCAGCATCGTCTTATCAGGCAGAGCTATTCCTGATTCCAGCAGGGAATATGAGCCCCTGGGCATTTCAAGTTCCTCTGCAATAGCATTTTGTGTCTTTTCGCCACCAAGTCTCAGTTCCCGCAGTCTGTTAGTCATTCTTAGGAACGGTTTAGGGCCATTTGTCATGTGTTGCGACTTCAACGTTCCCCCCAGTCGAAATGCGGCCAAAATCGCCGCCGCTAACATTGTTTATCAATGGTTTCAAGCAAGGGCTGGTAGGTAGGTATTCCCCCAAAGTCCGGTTTCCCGCCACTAGATACAAGACACGATTTGCGAGCGCCGCTAACATTGTTTATCACTCACCATCTGTCTCTAAACCTACAATACCACTGTTAACCCAATGTTCGGCCTTTTTCCAGGCAGCCTTAGCTTTTTCCTTGTTGTCTGTTGGGCACCAGACAACTGCTCCTTCTCCAGTACCTCCAGGCATTGGCAGACCATGCCAGCTAACAGTGCTACCATCCGTTCTTGTTCGACATGCTTGCACTAAATGGTAAGGTACTGGGATCAGATTATACGAAATAGCTTCCTTTATATCGGTAGGCTTTATATGCGCTGGATTATGACAGGGTAATGTCCATGATGCCGTTCGCCCCTCTGGACTAGTAACCAGCGCCACTATACATGGTGGAAATCCCTCTCTCGGTGGAGCATTTATCTCGTCATCCACAGATTCGCCACGGTGTTGTCCAGTTGCTACCATATCCAGATAACTCCCAAGCTGCTTGTGCCGCATATTCTAAGTCCATCTGGAGTAGGCGTGAGTCGTACTTCCAGAAATGGACAGGGTGAATTTGCCATAAACTTACCTCCCCATTCGATCCAACGGCAGTTTGGTTAAGCTCGAAGGGATCATATCCTGCAGAAAGCTTTGCTCCCATCTCGCAGTCTGCGACGGAAAAAGCCCTGGAGCTATGTATCCCGAAAACGGCAGTGAGCAATCTGTCAAAACTTTGGTTATCCCTATCTCGCAGAAGCAGGGATACATTCTGTGGTGTTGGTAGCACCACGTCTTCCACTTCGGGTGTCGGAGTCGCCAGAAGAATGTTAGGAGATGCTGTAACAGGAACATCTAGGAGGAGACCCCAAGTACGATCAGTGTTATAAGTAGGGTAGTTACTGCTCCTACTCCTGACGCGAAGGCCAATATAATCAGTGTAGTCTGCCGAGAAGCCTTGTTGTTTTCCATCAACTCCATCCTCTGCTAAAGAGGTTACTATCGCTACGGGCAACACCAGCAGAAGGGCTATTAAAGCGGCCCATAGTGAGGCAAGTCTCAGTTTCTCACCACCCTACTATTGCGTTTAGATACCCCAGGGCAATTACCGTGTTTGTAATGCAACTCTGGATACAGGGCGCACCACTGCCCTGGGCGAAGCACCTGAAGATAATAAGCGGCCATACCCCCAAACACTTCAAGTGCCCAAGCAGCTTCTCTCATGGACTTTCCCCAATCATCCACTATACGGTTCGCCCCCTTATATTCCATCTAAGTCCCAAGGATTATAAATAGGAGGACTGGCTACCATGGCAGTAATTAGTCCTCCTGATATCATAACAGAGCCATCTCTTCTAAGATTACCCAGCTCTGTTTTGACACGCTTTGAGTCAATCTGTTTACCATGTGTAGTACGCAGTTGACTAATGATGTTGCTCTCTGAAATGTTCCCTCTCGTCTGGAGAATTCCTATGATGTCCTCACGAAGATTGACAGGCTGACTCCCGTCACCTGTGAGAGCCATTCTAAGATGAAGTCTATCGAAGTGAAGATACATTGGATGAACTGCCTCTGGCGCATTACGAGTTTTAGGCCATGAAAGCTTCAACCTATCTTCTGTGTTTGTCTCTTCAAGAAGAGCTAGCGTATCAGCCCAAGATGCTATGACTGCGCCTCTAAAGTCCATCGCTCCCATAGAAATGATCTCGCCTTTATATGTCATGAAAGGCTTACGCAAGTGGTGAACTATAATTACAGAGACACCTAACTCATTTATGATTCTGTCCATCGCGTTAAATAACTGTGCCATCTCTGTTGGATCATTCTCACGACGAGCATGAATCTTAAACAGAGGATCAAAAATAACAATGTCAATTTTCTCTTGCTTGATAAAAGACTTGAGCTTCACAATCAAACTAGCATCTTCAAATGTAAAGCTAGTTGAACTCAGATGGAAGAACGTGTCTGACACCTGATAGAAGGTCATAACTTTTTCAAGTCTTTCCTGGTAACTCTTTGGGCCTATCTCTTCTTGGATATAGAGAACTCGCTGAGGCTTCTTACAATTGAACTTATCTAGTATCTTACAGCCTATAGATAACTCTTGCCCTATCTGCGTCGCAATAATTGACTTCCCTATTCCTGGATGTCCACCTATACAGAGACGGCTTTGTCTTGTTAGAATACCTGATGAGATTATGTCATTATCAGGAAAGGTCAGAGCCAGATATTGTGTAGAAGTAAGAGGCTCAAATTTCAATGGCAATGAGGAGAAGCTCCTAGCTCTTAGCGCGGTTCAGGCGCAGGATGAATTCGTCCTGCGCGTTAATTTCAATCTCTGCATAGTCAGAGAAATCATGGCCTCTGTCAGTCAGATAATCAACAAGAGGCTTAGGGAGTACTACTGCAATGCTATGGCGCTTGTGGCCTAACCGAAGAAACTTACGCCGGAAGAGAACACTTGACATAATAAATGAGGCTTGCGTTTATAAACACTTGATGCTATAATAGCATATGTCTTCGAGATTGTCAAGCCATTTAGATACGAAATGGGGGATAACATGAGAGAAGCCGACAGAGGAAACGAGCGATGGGCTATCAACATCATGCGAGCTAATCGTCTTCCTGAGAGGGCTGCTCTAGACATGCTAGCAGATATAGAGACTTGGTTTCGTAGAGCACTGCCTCACTATCGTAATTCATGGTCACTTAAAGCTAAGGCACAAGGTATCAGAGCATACACAAAGGCCACGTATGCGCTCATCGAAGAGTTCTTTGTAGACTGCAAGGAGCAAAACATGGAGATCCCTCGTTCAGCTCTAACTGCTAAATCAGACATAGAGCATATCATTGAGGGACGTTGATCAGAAGCCAGAGAGATATGCGCCAGAAGGAAATCCACCACCTGCTGACGATGAGACTTTACCTGCTGATAGTTGTGTCGTTTCAAGCCTCATTAGAAAGAGGTCAAGCATATTAGGTGGCGCATCAGGAACTATCTGCAGCTCATTAGATGTCGCATCATATTCAGTCTCCTTAATAAGAAACACCCTGAGCTTATCTAGGATTTTAGCTGTCACAGGATTAGGCTGGAGAGTAGGGATAGGACTAAGATCATATACGTACAGCACATCACCTGCACGTACTCTCCATAAAGGCTCTCTTGCTCCAAGCAAATTAGATATACTGCCAGTGATTCTTAACTGAGATGACTGGCGAGGCAGACGAGTATCTTCCAAGTGTACCTGTGCTGACATTCTTGCAAATCCCTCAATGGATCTGCCTAATTCTAAAACCGTATCTCGCTGATCGTATATTAGTGACTGAGAAATCGGAGCCTCAATCATATCTGTAAAATTCGATTCGGCTGTCACAAAGTTCTCAAATCTAGCCCAGACTCGCACCCAATAATCCTGAATTGACTTCTGTAATTCAATACCACCTTCTTCAATCTCTTTAACAGATAGCAGCCATTTGATATTCGACTCATCTCGCCTCTGAGCCTTTAATCTGTTGCGACTGTACACTCCTACAGATGCTGGTGAAACCCGCATTGTCGGAGACGCGTGTGGTGATCCAGCCCAGAACAGATCAGAGCGTTGATCCACGTCTAGATAATCAGAGAGTGAACCACTCTCAAACTGAGCTGCATCAGCACGGAAGGTATCGAATGCTGGTGATCCAGTTGCCACTATGCGTAACTCAGCTGCTACCGCTTGAGCCGGCGCTGTTGCTTCAAGAAAATATCTTACAAAGCTTGTCGTCAGCGTAACTGATTGAATAGATGTAGAGATTAATGCTCCAGCGTTATTAAACCATCTGGTCTCTAAATCATATGTTGTTAGTGCTGTCACCCGACGCAGATACACAGAGAAAGTGAATACCTTACCAGCAGTAACACCAAACCTGTAAGAATTTTCAATAGCGATAGTGCCGATGGTTCCAGAGCCCAAAAGATTCAGGAGAACAAGGCCATCTCCTGCTCCTGTTGCGCTTGCTGCTTCTATGGCTTGATCACCAAACACAGGATCTGCGACCTGTGTCGCAGCTACACTTTTTGACCACCAGCCATCCAAGTTGTTCTCGACACTGGGATTAGGAAGAAAGTTCTCTATAGTAGCCATGCCAAAGTTAAGCATACTAGTAGTTATAGCCTGAATAGTCTCACCCTTGAAGAGCAGTGGTGAATACTCCAGATCAGAATCTTCTATTAATAGAGTGTCTCCTGATATCTGTTTAGCATGAGCAGTAACTCCTGATGTATCAGGACTCTGACCGTTTAATAAATCACCCACAACCTTCTTGAATGTTGTTCTTCGAGAAAGATCAATAAATGCATCCCGCTCAGCATAGATTGTTATATCTTGTATTGATAACAGTCTATAGTTATCCTCATTAGCTTCTGTATAGGCAGTCGTACATTCAAGACCGATTGCCACAGCCTCTGCACTTGCACCATCTGCTACTAGATTAACAGCCTTAGTGCCAGGAGTTATAACACCTGGATCATGTCTTTGAGTCCATGTTCCCCTTGCGTAGTCAGCAGACCAGACTTTAGGAAGACAAGTATTAATATCAATATGGTCAATGCCATAAGTGTACCGTATAGAATGGATAGTCATAGGCTGAAACAATCGTTTGTCAGTTAGAGTGCTTACTCGTGGAAGCCGGTAGTAGATTACTGCCTTATCACCTACAAGATAAGACTGATTCTTCTTTGTTGATACGTGGAATAGAGCACCGCTGTTCAGAATATTAAACTTGTCAGAGTTACCTGCTCCACTAAGAGTAAGCTCGTCAGATACACCACCTGCTCCTGGAGAGGGAATCTGCCAGTTCCCCATGTCATTATCGTTCCACCATGACCAGAGAGCCTGATCTGCCATACTTGCCCAGTAACCTTCACACTCTACATCTACACCGTAATCACGCATTGATATAGAAGATATACGGCCTTCCCACATTGGCTCATCTGCTTCATAGACAGTGATGCCAAAGAACAGAAATCGCTCATACCACTCATAAGCACGAGACACGGATAGTAGAATTGACATAGTGCAGCTGGTAAAACCACCAGGGAGACCTGTAGCAAACTTAACATCAAACACTCTGTTAGTTAAATCCATGATGATAGGAGTGGGAACAACAGCCCTATCAGCTTTATCAGTCAAGACTACCGTCAATCTATCCATTATACATACAGAAATCGAGGGCTATACTCTAACCAGACCCCAGCAGTCTGGTCTTCAAGATATGAACCGAAAATGTCGTTGTCTGAACCAGTGGGCGAAGCCATAAGAAATACGATAACTCCTGGCTGATTGGGTGGAATTCTAAATCCTGTACCGTGTAGAGATAACTCTGGCGAGGCCAGCATAGTTAGCCTTTTCTCACCAGCAGGAAGGACGACTTCCTTAGCTATATAACCGATATTAAATGCATCGTCATCTATTGTATCGACTACCAGAATCTCATCGTCTGTTCCACCAAGAAAACCTACTGAGGCATCAAGACTTAACATCTGTAATTGAAAGTAACCGTCGTCTATAGGTACTAGGAAGAAGTACTTATACTCAACATTAGGAGCAGCTATGGCCGCATCAGAAGCATTAGCAACATGGAGTCTTGGAAAAGAGCGAGCATTGCTTTGCCTCTGGTGAGATGTTATCATGCCAGCTCTGAAGTCTCTTAGGGCTATCTCAGGTGGCCAGTTCAGTATACCACAATCAACCAAGTGTATAGAAGATGATGCAGGATTGGTATCTTTTACAGGATCGCCTGTTAAGAAATTCTTATAGTTGAATGTACTCCATCTGCACAGGCTTATCATATCCTGCTCACCTTCATGACCAACGTAAGCTTTATAGCTCCCAAACTGGTTAGCAGGTGATGGATATAAGGTAGGCAGATCAACACTGAATCTATCGACAATTGTATCTTCCGACGCTGTGATGATATTAGGATCAGCACCAGCCTGATAGTCAGATGAATTACCAAAGTCAGGAATCCAAGTATTCACCATCCAATTGAATATCTGCTTCCAAGGTTCTCGTCTGAAGACCGAGCCTATTCTAAGAGGAGCTATAGGATTAGTACCCTCATTCCTTATATATAATCTAGTAGTAACAGGCACGTCACCAGGGAAATCATATAAATCCAGCCAGGAAGTTTCATCTGTATCTGGCCATGCACGTATAAACCTTGATCCTATGAATGGCTTAGGATCACCTGAGACTTCAGTGAAGGAGCCAAATGTTCCAAAAGGTTTGCCCCGACAGAGCATCACGCTGTCAATGTCGAAGTCGATGGCGGTCACTCCCGCCTCTCTACCTATCTCAAGAGTCCTCACGCCAGCAGCGACTGAATCGAAAGTCTTGATATACTGTTTCATCTGTCCACCAGTTGAACCAATGCCTCCTGCGGCCCCATCGAAAGCGATGTCACACAGTCCTGATGCTACCTTTATCCACAGGATGACTGTCCAATCGTCAGCAGGCAGAGTGGGTGACTGTTCTATTTTGAAGCCGCTAGCGCCAGCCCCTCGCTCGAAATGACAACCGAACAGCCCATGCTTCGTTGAGCCAGTCTTCAAGCCGGAGGCCGTGGACGACGCAAAGATTGAACCTAATGTCCATGCTGTCGGCTTTCTGATATTCGTTGCCTTTGGTGGTACAAAGGGGCCGAAGTCACGTCCGTTACCACTTTGATCGGTAACCTCATCTGAGTCATCGCTAGCGAGCATCGGCCAGACCCCACCGAAATCCGCTGCCTCAAAACCCCAATAGTTAGGACTCATAATTGACTCTTTGTACAGAGACTCCAATCCATAGCGGTACAGATATGTTAACTGATAGGGCAGAACTTGCTTATTCTTGATGACAAAGACACCAGCGATACGGCCATCAAAGTATTCCCCTGTAGCATAGAGACCTCCAACATCGAAGTTTCCTACTGCTGCTCTCATCGCAAGAGCACTTGCTACTCGTGTCGTCGCCACCACAATATTGTCAATCATTAGCACAGCCACAATGTCTGAGCCGTCAGTGGTAAACATCGTAGCAGCAATGAAATGCTCACTTGCTGCTGACAAAGCATCAGCACTTGTGATGCTACGAGTTGTCGGTGTCGTGTCCACCCACTCAAAGACGACCTTATTGACAGCGTTAATGTAAAGCTTCCAGGCTTTTGTCGTGGTTCCTGCATGAGCCAAGTTCACCACAGCGCTCTGCTGCGTGTCCCAGTTGACGTGCATACCGACAGCCATCACAGGAGGTGCTCCACTGGGAACTACGCCAGGGCCATGACCATTTCCCCAAAGAGCCTGTGTGGTGCCATTGAAGACGATAGCTTTCTCAGCATCCCTACCACTCTCAATAGGGTTCCAATCAAACCCAGGATTTTTCAGCCAGTTACTAATTTCTATAGGAGCAGGCAGTCTAGCGAATGGCCTGCACAACAGTTTTAAACTATTGCCTAGAAGAACTGAAGCCCTATGAGTTTCAGTACCTGATATACGGCCTAAGTCTAACTCACCGTCAAGAACATCAAATACTATTTCATCAGTCGCATTGTTAAGTTTATAATGCAGCTCTACACGAAGACCAAAGCCTTCACGCGCTGTGCGCTTTGCAGTATCAAGCAATCTTACTATACGTCTTATGTCAGCGATAAGAGTATCATGATCAGCAGCTTCAATCTTAAAGGCAACAGTGATATCTCTGTTAGCATACTGCCGATCCACTAATCGTTCACCTTCTCTAAACAGAGAGTCTCCACCAAGAATACGTTTAACATCAGGCAGTGATAAGTCAAACCCATCTTTGAGCAAGGTGTAGTTAGATGCTGGAACAAAGGTAACTGTTGTCACACCGTCAGTAAGATTAAGTATAGCAGTCATGATTATCTAATACTAAGCCTCTTCAGTCTAATACTGGAAACAGTTTTTTGGCCTAGACCTCTATTTACAGCGTTAACTATCTTAGCAAGATCAGCAGGTCTGTTAACGTCTACATGCTCTACATAAATAGTAACAACAGGAGCAGACGGTAGCCCAGGAGGAAGCTGCCCAGGCTCTGTAATAATTTCCTTGCCATGAACCACAGCCAATTGCGGCTTACCTATCGGCCCAGGTACTATTCCACCATGCTTGAAACCTAATCCAATTGCTTTGAAGAATGCCGCATCAGCTTCTGGGAAGAGTGACTTTATAAAGGCTCTCTGGAATGTTTGTCTCTCCTGAAGAAGCATATCAACAGTCTTACCAAAGACTGCTGGGAATTCCACTTGTGCTATTTTTTGAAGCTCTGGGATTAAAGTACTTCTAACAAAATTAGCAAGCCTAATCGTCTCAAGTCTCTGAGCTCTCATGACCCCTAAGATATCCCGCTGCGCTTCAAGTTCTCGATCTGCAGCATCTAACGCATACTGATGCCTTTCCTCATTCAAAGCTATAGCTATACCAGCAACTCTACGATACTCCGCAATCTCAACGCCTGATCTTTCCTGTGCTGCTCGTTGAGCCAGGGTAGAAGCCCTCTGCGCCTCATAAATTTGCGCAGCAGCCGCCTTTTGAGCAGCCTCTATGTCAGCATCTGCACGATCATCTGCAGCACGTATAGCTGCATCTCTAACTTTATTTATTTCTTCTATCGCTGTAGTTGCTGCCTTACGTGCTTCACGTTCACGAACACGAGACTCTTGCCTAGCAGCATCAATGGCCTCGTCCCGCGCATCCTCTACTATGTCTATAAGGTCTTCTATTTCTTCTATCTGACCCGCTATAGTATCAATCAAGTCCTCAGTTATATCTATTGCGTCCTCAGTCGCTTGCTGCTCTTTATCAAGACCCTCCATACGAGCCTCTATAATAGCTATTTCCTCAGTAGCATCTACGCCTGCAGCAGCAGCAGCACGCTCAAGAGCTGCCAGTTCAGCTTCAGCTCTAATCCTCTCAGAGAAAATATCGGCACGCCTGGAACGTAATTGAGAAAGTTGCTGTTCCAGTTCACGCTCTTGATCTTGAATAGCACTTATCTTCTCTTTATGAACATCTATCTCTGCTTTAGCATTCTCACGTATAAGATCGATACGGTCATTTAGCTGGCTGCGTATTTCATCAAGTTGAGTAACCAGATTGTCTCTGATAAGATCAGTCTGCTGTCTAAATGTATCCTGTATGACCTGTATCTCGTCTTTAAGTTGTCGCTGTCTTACTCGTGTTTGCTCTTCAAGCTCATCACGAATCTCATTTGTTTGTTTTCGCAATCCATCTCTAATAACATCAGTCTCAGTTTGAAGAGCCTTTCGTCTTGCACTTATTTGATCACTTAAACCAGCCTCAATTATTGTGTTCTGTTCCTCCATACTTTGCTCTATGAAGGCTTTAACAGTATTAAAACCACTTTCGAGTTTTGAACGGTCTAT
>LAZR01001602.1_pt1 | contig 14147 bp, 18 predicted proteins | sample 329461 | NCBI WGS metagenome assembly LAZR01 (sample SAMN03002196, study PRJNA259156) | marine sediment metagenome | biome: sea floor; feature: Hydrothermal impacted sediments; material: marine sediment; isolation source: Loki non-amplified sample from Loki's castle hydrothermal vent sediment ...
CTAACATTGAACCCTTTAGCCATATTAACCTTGCTATTTGCCTTGAAAAAATTAGGTTGTCTATTTACAAATTCCTTCTCAGCACTGACAGGCATTGTCTTTTGTTTTACATCAAAAGCAGCATTATTTAAAGTTCCACGAATAGCAATAGGAAAAGCCGATCTATGTAGCTTTTCAAGCTTATTAGAATATCTGACTACTTCATCGGTATTTACATTTAAGATTGCCATTATATAGCTCGCATTACCCGGTTCGTGCCATCATTTGCTACCGCAATATATAATCCATTTCCATAAGTTATTTCTGACCAAATATTTGCTTCTGCTGCTAATTTTGCCGTCCAGGTGATGCCATCAGGACTTGTCATTACTCGATTGGTGCCATCAACTGATACTGCTACAAATAGTCCATTTCCGAAAGTTACGGCTTGCCATAAATTCGCCTCTGCTTCTGATCTTGCCGTCCAGGTGATGCCATCAGGACTTGTCATTACTTGATTGGTGCCATCACTTGATACTGCTACAAATAAATCATTTCCGAAAGTTACGGCTTGCCATAAATTCGCCTCTGCTGCTGATCTTGATGTCCAGGTGATGCCATCAGGACTTGTCATTACCCGATTGGTGCCATCAACTGATACTGCTACAAATAAACTATTTCCGAAAGTTACGGATTGCCAATTATTCGCTTCTGCTTCTGTTCTATCAGTCCATGTGATGCCATCAGGACTTGTCATTACTAATCCAGCCCCTGAAACAGCTACAAATAATCCATTTCCGAAGGTTACAGCTTGCCATGTGGATGCTGTTGAAGCTGCTCGTGCCGTCCAGGTCTCACCGTCTGGCGATGTCATTACCCTGTTGGTGCCGTCAGTAGATACGGCAACAAATAATCCATCTCCGAAAGTTACAGATTGCCATATATTAGCCTCTGCTGCTGATCTTGATGTCCAGGTGATGCCATCAGGGCTTGTCATTACCCGGTTCGTGCCAATGGTAGCTACTGCTACAAATAGTCCATTTCCGAAAGTTACGGATTGCCAAATAGTAGCCTCTGCTGCTGATTCTGCAATAAATTGTGTATTAATTCTTTTTATGATCAGCTCGAGCAAAACATCCATAAACTCAAATCCATTTTTTGCACTTTCGGGTAAATCATTAAATGTTTTAATTAATAATTCAGCACCTTTTTCCATAAATTGGTGAGAATCTCCATAAACTTCTTCATCAACAGGCGTACCAGGTGATACGCTTGGTACTACATCCTTGATTCTCCCAAAAGGAAATTCACTATTTGGTGCTTGTACATTTGGTTTATTCTTTAAAATTCGTGCCATTGTTTTTGTTTTTTAATTAAAGTTAATAAATAAAAATCCTATCGATGAAACCGGTTTTATTTTTAAAATAAGTTGTCTAAATTCATCTTCACGTGCTTTTAAAACGTCTGCAAATGTACCAATAGGATTAGCCCCCACAAAAAAGGTACTTCGTAAAGTTGCTCCGGTATCAAAGCCAATATCTTTATCTTCATCAATAAAATTAGCTATCAGAGTTATTCCCTGCTCACCTATTTGCATATGTTCCATTTCTCCATGTTCAATGCCTCCATGAACAGCTACATCAGTACCAGCCAATGAGGCTACGTCAAATGCTGTCTTTGTTTTAAAGACATTAGGGCTTGTCATTACCCGGTTCGTGCCATTTTGTGATACAGCCACAAATAAATCGTTTCCAAAGGTTACAGATAGCCATTGATTAGCTTCTGATGCTGATTCTACAGTCCACGTAATGCCATCAGGGCTTGTCATTACCCGGTTCGTGCCGTCAAATGATATAGCTACAAATAAACCATTTCCAAATGTTACATCTATCCACGAATTAGCTTCTGCTGCTAATCTTGCGGTCCATATGATACCATCCGGAGAAGTCATTACCCGGTTGGTGCCGTCTTGAGATACCGCTACAAATAATCCATTTCCGAAAGTTATGGATCGCCAAATATTAGCTTCTGCTGCTAATTGTGCAGTCCACGTGATGCCATCAGGGCTTGTCATTACCTGATTTATGCCATCAAATGATACAGCAACAAATAGTCCATTTCCGAAAGTTACGGATAGCCAAATATTAGCTTCTGCTGCTGATCTTGCAGTCCATGTAATGCCATCAGGACTTGTCATTACCCGGAATGTGCCGTCTTGAGATACCGCTACAAATAAACCGTTTCCGAAAGTTACGGATAGCCAAATATTAGCTTCTGCTGCTACTCGTGCAGTCCACGTGATGCCATCAGGACTTGTCATTACCCGGTTCCCGCCATCACTTGATACTGCTACAAATAAACCATTTCCAAATGTTACATCCCGCCAAGTATTAGCTTCTGCTGCTGCTTGTGCAGTCCATGTAATGCCATTGGGGCTTGTCATTACCTGGTTCCCGCCGTTATCCGATATAGCTACAAATAAACCATTTCCAAATGTTACATCTATCCACGAATTAGCTTCTGCTGCTGAACGTGCAGTCCATGGGATACCATCAGCATAAGTTGGGAACCGGTTTTCAAAAACAAAAACATTAAATCCCGCATCCTGAAGTTGCCCCTGCAAATATAAGAAATTTTGACGTGCCGGAATGTTTCCCGGGTGTCTTATTTTTCTTATAATAGCTAATTTTCTATCCGATAAAGGAACGGCAGGATTAGTTATTAATCCCAAACGCCTTTCCCAATCCGTAGCATCACCGGTTGTAAAGTTGTCATTATCAGGCAACGCACTATCTAAAATACTAACAGCATCATCAAAAGCTCTTTGTTCACTTTCTGAAAGTGCTGAATTTAATTTATCCAAAACGCCTCCAAATGGTATCTTAAAAGCCCTGCCGGTTGGATAAAGGGTTTTTCCTAATTTCTTTATTTTGGTTAAGGTTGTCATTTTATTTTACTGCCATTTATAGCCACCTGCCATTTTTCTATTTCCACTTATTACATCAGATATATGAGCTGCATTAACACCCGTTTTTCTAAAAGCCTCATTTCTTGATCCATACATTCCAACCAAAAGTCCATCTAATGATATTTGAATACAGGATTTGCTTCTTTTATTCAAACTCCCTTTTTGATATAAATCAATATTTTTATCAGCATGTTTCATGTTTTCTTTAGGCGTAACCCATTCTAAATTTTCAGCTCTATTATCTCCTTTTATTAAATTTTTATGATTGACTTCTTTTTTATTTTGCAAATTAAGAATGAAGGATTTTGCTACAATTCTATGAATAATAAATCTTTTAGTTATACCTTTTTTAGATAGCATAATACTAACATATCCATTATTATGGATAAGTTTTCTTAAAATTCGCCCTTTGAAAGTTTGAATGCTTCTAAATTTAGAATAAATAACTCTATCTAAAGATTTAATTTCTCCTAAATCGGATACCTGATATAAGCCTTCGTATCCTTTTATGTCTTTCCAGATTTCTTTGAGGTTATCCATAATATGTAACACTGTTAAGATGAGGAATATTCCCTAAATCAAAAGTAAAACTGTTAACAGAACCACTATCTATCATAAGATCAACGGTTGTAAAAATACTTCCTGGTTCTGCATTAAGTATTATACTAATTACTTTATTTATATCAATAATATCATTCTTATTTGCCAACACGTCTGCAGATGCAACAAAAGGCCTTATATCATCTAATACGGCTTTTATAGCATTAAAAATACTTGTCTCCTGGGCAGGTGTCAAGCCTACAAATTCCTGAATTTCTATATCTACTTCCTTTATTGTTACCGGTAAATAATTGACTATTTCCGTAAGTGGCCTTCGACCTCGTTCATCCAAAGGCCTGGTATCATCGGGGTCAAAGTCAACAACATCCTCTACATCTGCAAGCAATTGGGCCGATGGCGTTCCTTTTCCGTCTGTACTATCAGCTATTGTCGCTTCTATAAATAAATCTACTTCACTTGTAGCTCCCGATTTAGCAAAAGGATATGATCTTAAAACTCCTTGTGCATCGGCAGCCCAAATTATATAATCAGAACCGGCACCCCCTTGTGGTTCTAATTGATAAGCCTGTAAGCCCACTGTTCTATATACCTCAATTTCTTCTGCTGCCAATGGTGCTATGGCTTCGCTGGTTACCGTAACTATTTTATCTACGTCTGCTATTGGAATAGTAGCTGTAAGTTCCTCTCCTACTTCTAATTTACTATCTACACCCGCTTCTAAAGCTCTTAATGTTATGCTATCAGAACCAACAAGTGTATATTCATTATCTAAAATAAATAACTTGCCTGGATTAACCGTATCATCATTGCTTTTAAAGGTAGTACTGGCTTCTATTAAAGCTCCTACTGTTCCAGTTACCGCAACTACATATTGACCGGCTGTTGCTGCAAAAGGATTTCTGCCTAGTTTAATCCTGCCAAAGCGTTCCAAGGTGCCACCGGATGCCTCCGGGTCTGCTGTATCTATAAATATGTTTTTCTGTAACTTTCCAATGGCTAGATAATATAACTTTAATTTAGCAGCCTGGACGGCTGCCAGTGCAATTAAAAATACTTTTCCAAATCCAGGAATAGTTATATTAAATTCCGCTTCCAGATCATCTAAAATATCTTCAAATAATTCGCTAAGTGTTGGAATTGTTATCATCAGTAATTATTTCTTGGTTAGTAAAATCCCATATAAATTGAAATTCTTTAGCCACTAAGTTTTCCGGTTCTAAAATTGTAACTAAAATACGAACTCTGTCCGTAGAGACAATAGAAACATCTACAGATACGTTAGCAAAAGCATCCATAAATTCCAAATCTTTTTTTACTACATTTTCTATCTCTAAACGTCCGGCACTATTTACAGCTATATTATTTAAGAGCCTTTCCGTTAAGGAATTAAATTGCACTTCTGGTTTATTAGGAAGTAAACTATTGCCCCACCAATCAAAAGCCTGTTCGCTTGGGATCCGTTCTACAGGAGTGGAAGCTTTTACATTACCTCCAAAAAGAGCCAGATAAGGCATATTTTGAAAGCCAAATATAAAAGACAAGTCATTTCCTTTTAAGACTAAATCTCCGCCATTTCCTGATTCTATTACTTCTAAATCCATATTATTGTCCAACTAATCCTAAAGTAGAAGTCGTTGCTATCTCTACAATATCACTATCGGAAGTTACTTTGGTTCTTTGGTTAGGATCATTAACATCTATATTAATTTTTGCATTACCAAAAGATTCTATTGTTTTTGTTAAAGCTTCCTGTTCTGCTGCTTTAGGATTAACCGCAGCTTTTGGTACTGGCTTTCCACTTTCATCAGTTACATTAATATCATCCTCACCTAAGAAGGCTCTAGCGGCAGCTTGCTCTTTTTTTGAAAATTTAAAGGCAGGTGTCAAATCAACCTCCGCACCAAATAATCCTAAAAGTGTTTGCCATGCAGATTTTATATCATTTATTGCTTGTTTGGCAGTAACCCGCATTAAAAGCCACTGTTGCTCCCAGGCAACGCCAATTTCATCCCAAAATACAATTAATAACGTTATCGCAGCTATTAGTGCCAATATTCCTAAAATGATAAGCACAATTGGATTTGCTGCCAATACTGCATTCCAAAGCAATGTAGCACCCGTTACTAATTTCACTCCCAGCGCCCATGTTCCCATAACAATGCTTGCCGTTACCAATATTGCTTTTAAAGCAAGTAATCCAAGTATGGTAACTCCTATTACTTTTAACCAAAATATCCCTCTTTGAGCCAGCGCCCTTGTTCTTTTTTCCTGTTCATTCAATTTATCGGATGCCTTTGCCGTCCCACTTGCCAGACTTAACATTTCTGTTGCTACCTGAGTAATTCTTTTTAAAGTATTAGCTAAAGCCCCTGTTCCATCTTCCAATGATAAAATCCAGCCTTCCCAGGCACTATTAAGAAGAATACTTGCTCCACGTAAAGTATTAAGTTGTTTTGTTGCTGCTAATGCAGCTGCTCCTGAAAGCTCATGCCCTTTAGCTGCACTTCTTAATTTTTCATCAAGTTCATCAGTTGCTCTTATGCTTTTTGATAAGATAGCAGCTGATACGGCTGCCCTTTTGCCAAATTCATCATTTGCTGCAGTTAATTTATCCTGATTTTTTTCAATTTTACTAAGGATTTGAGAATAAGATAATCCCTGTTTTGCACTTTCTATAAATATATTTCTAAGTGCCGTTGCAGAGGAGGAGGTATCTATTCCTGCATCAGATAATTTTCCTAATAAAGCTACTAATCTTGTAAATGGAACGCCCGCTGCATTCGCTGCTCCAGCTACTATTGGTAGTCCGGTTTGTAACTTTTCAAAGTTCAAAGCAGAACTTTGAGTAGCAACCGTCAATTGATCTATAATTTCAGGTGTATCAATTGCAGAAAAGTCATCAAATGTTTTTATCATTGCACCAACCAATTCTGCAGTATCGGAAAGCTCCCCCCTCATAGCAATTGAGCCCGATATGGTTGCTTCGGTCATATTTATAATATCGGGAGTTTCAAATCCAAGACGTGCAAAAGCTTCCTGTAATCCGACTACTTCTGTTGCGGTCTTGGCTGTAATAGCACCAAGCCGTTTAGCATCAGCCTGTAATGATATTAATTCGGGACCTGTGGCTGTTGCCATCACAGAAGCCAGGTTCGCATTTGCTTGTTCAAAATTTGCAAAAACGCTTACAGCATTGCCAACAACGCCTATTATTGCCGTTGCTCCTAAGATTAATCCGAAACTGCCTAAAGCTCTTGAAACTCTCCTTATTGGAGAAGTTAACCTTGTAAAAGCTCTGTCTGCCCTTGCTACTGCTATCTCTGCTTTTACAGCAAAAGATTTAACACTTTTTGACATGACCCGGGTAACCTTAGAGAACTTATCAACTGCCGTAAATTTTGTAAATAAATTAAAAGCCATTATCTTTTCTTTAAATCTTTGATAGTTGCTATAACATCATCATACCAGTATTCTAATCCCTGGTAATCTTCGTTATCTAAATAAAGCTCTTTGATTATGTACGGAGGCCAGTGGTGTTCCCTGACAACAGATTTGATCATGTTGTCGATAGATTCTGCATCTAACTTACAAAAAAAATTACGATAGCATTTGTAATTTTTCTATCTGCAGTATCAAGGGCTTTTATTATTCCCTTTGCCTGACCTGTGAGGCAAGCCAGATAAGCAACTATACGAGCATCACCATTGCCTGCTTTTACTCCTTTTAAATGGGGCTCTAACATTCTATCATTTAATCTCGACTTATAATCAAGATGAGTTAGTGCCTGTTCTTCTTTTAATGGGAATAAAAGCTCTTGTTTAAATTCCCCTTTGTCATTCAAAGACAAATAACCCAAAGAAATGGCTTCTACGAGAATTTCTATTGCATCTTTTAATTCTTCCCGGGCTGAGGGGAATATTTTTTTTCTGTCTAACCAGCCATCAATTTCTTCAACGGCTTGTTCAAGTTGCACTTTTTGTTTCATATTATCCAACTATCTTTTTTAGTTTATTACCACCGGATACTTTCAAAGTAAATGTAGCTGCATTACCATTGCCTTGCATATCTCCTACGGGCTTACCCGTTCCGCCATAAACAGTTCCATTGATATTAGTAATTGTCCATTCTGCCTCAACTGGAGACTCGGCAAGTTCAACCAATTTCTCTAAATCACCCCTTACATTCATATCCCATGCAATAACAAGTTCAATAAACCATCTAACACGATTCATTTGATCTATCATTTCTCCATTCCCCGCTACCATGTTAGCATCATCATTAGAACGAAATCCACCTAGATCATAAGTGGAATCCTCATTTGCCTTTGGTAAAATGACACCTGATCCTACTGTTGGATGATTAAAAGTTATTTCTATAATATCTCCTCCTACTGCCATAGTATTATTTTAAATAGTTCCAAAATTAAATCCGGCTTCTGCGGTTGTACTTGCTATCCTTGTAAATCCACTTCTTTTATATCGGAAAAATGTTTCTAATCTATCGGGATTAGTTGTACTGATTACAACGGTAATAGAATCTTGCATAAATGCAGGATCAACAATTAATGCCTTAACTGAAAGGGATTCTGCATATTTATCAATTATTTGTTTCCATTGTTTAGGCTTAATAATATTTTGTGCAGAAACGGTATCATCATCTGCTGCTATTGCATGATCTACAACATTTATAAGCTCGAGTAAAAAATATCCAAATCTAACATTGAAGTCTATCATTAGGTTCCTTGAATATCTAAATTGTGGAGGCGTTTCGCCCACTGGATGATAAGTAGTAACAAAATCCTCTATCTGATATTTTTCATTAACCAGGTCAACAGTAGAAGATCCCTTTTTAACAATAGCATCTCTATTGTCATAAACAGCCATAGAACCTATTATGAGTGGTGTAGGCATATCTACATAAGATCGACCTGCTACGTCTAAATGTGGGTTATCTTGTGCCTGTCGTCCAAATAGTAATGACATATTAGCACTTGCTTCAAAAGGTAATCCGGCACTTAAGGGAGCCGGACATATAGCTATTGTCACTTCATCTTTTCTACCATCTGTAACACTTGAAGGATCATCTGCTACCGAACCGGTAAGGGCTATAAATGGCTTCATTATAATTCCTGCATATCTACCTGTAGGGTTATTAGGATCGGGAATGCCGTTAAAATCTTCTAAGGTATCTAATATGCTGGTAACTGTTCCATAACTATTAATTACAATAGTATTCCAGTTAGTACCAAATAAATCTAATGCAGCAGAAATGCTTGGTGTTGCTGAGCCAGATTGAATAGAAACAACTGCGTAGGTAATACCTAAGTCATTATCATTGGTATCAACGGTTACTGAAATATCATTAGCGGTTAATCCTTTCCATTTGCTTGTAAGTGTTGCTTCGTAATCTGTATTGGTTGCTGTTACCGGAGAGCCTGTTACCGCATTTATTGCATCTGATATTTTAGCTGTAATATCTGCGGTTGTATCATCTTTTAATATATTAATATCATAAAATAATCCATCAATTCCGTTTCGTCCTGAAATTTTCAAAGTGTGTGTTCCATTTCCTGTAGCAGTTCCAACAGGGGTAACGGTTAGGACTTTTGCAGCAGCACCGGCAGCAACAGCTTGTGGATAAACAACTGTAGGTATACCTCCAATTCCACCGCCACCTAATGGATATAAAATTCTTAAGATATGATAAATAGGAGAGCCAAAACCATATGAAATACCGCCCTGTTGTGCAGATGTCATTTCTTTTGCAGCAAGATCTAAGGTTGCTTGTTCTGCAGTATTGGCTTCTGCTAAAATTGCAATTCGCTGAGGTAAATTTGGTGTATCTTCAGCGAAATCACCTTTGACAATTTTCCATCCTACAATTCTTGATATTCTTTCCGAACCTACTGCATCTGAAGCCATATATCTATTATTTTTTAATTAGCGGTATTTTGTGATTGGGTTTAATAGACAACAAAAAAATACATATTATTTTAATTAAAAAAGTTTTTGGGTACAAAAAATGTTTATTTTTCCGTTATAATCTTTTCTTAAGCTCTTCGGCCTTATCCAAATGCCATTTTTCCTTTTCCAATTCCTGTTTCATATCATCCTTATGTCCTAAACGCATACGATATTTGAAAGCTGTTAATGTACAAAAATTAATTACTGCCTGAATACCCCAAATAGAAACCATCATATCAATGGTTTCTATCGGGTATTTTTTATAATGGGATGGATTTATGTTGTCTTTAGGCATAATTTTTCAATTATTTTAACGTCTCACAACAGGGACATTTAACTTTGTAATAAAGAATTATTCCCTTTTTAAAGGGTTTTTTCATTCCATCCAACATTTCATTGGGAGTTCTTGTATCTTCATCTGCTGTTTTCCATTCCATTACTTTATATTCCTTTCCATCCTCTACAAACGTAGCTTCTGGTGATACTTCTCCGAGTATTTTGAAATTCTCTATTGGCAACTCTCCCAACTTATGCCATTCGTCATCCAAAAAATCATTAAAAGTACCAAAGCGAGCTAATAATATTTCATCATTTTTAATTTCTGCCACATTTTCGTACCCCTTCCAATCTCCCCTTACTTTATCACCCACTTTAATATTTAATGCCACCATGAATGGTTTTGCCTTTTTAAACTTAATATACTCAGTATTTTTGGGTGAAACATCATCTCTCCATATACCGAAATTTATGGTTGGATAAGTTTTTATAGTTTGCCCAGTCCAATCTCCCCTTTTTATCTTACCCTTAATAAGCGAAAATTTAATTAGTGCTTTCATTTTATTGAGTTTTAGTGGTTAAAATAATTGTAGTTTTGTTTAATTTATTTTTCACTCTGTCTGTAATATTTTCGGTTCTTTCAATCAATATTTCTAAAGAATCTTGGTTTTTTTGCATCAATTCTATATTGCCTTGTGCTATTTTTTCTATTTGGAAAGTTTTTATGATATTATGAATTTGAACAACTATAGTAATGATAAGCATTGCAAATATTATATATTCTATTCTTTTCATTTCTTCTTATTTTAATTAAAATAATTCCAATAAAAATTATAACTGACCGGATCTAAGGTTTTCTTTAGAAATCCATTATCCTTGAATTTATACCGGTATAACCTATCTATATGGCTTCTACCTCCTAATTTGCCTATTCCATGCTTTATTCCCAGAGAATACAATTTATCAGGTCTAAATACTTTATAATTTAAGGTCCTGTATAAATGAAGATCAGTAAATGTTTCATAATCCGGACACCATTCAAAGTTCATGTCAGGTTTTATAAGCGTATTCATTGCTGCAGAACGCTGATCGTGCAGCATTTCAAAGTACTTTTTTATCTTTATATTGTAATAAATAGTATGATTTGTACCAAAAAGGTCAGGTTTGTCATGTTCTAACCATTTATCTGTCATATATCGTAGATAATCCGGGGAATACCAATCATCATTTTCCCAAAATACAATAATATCAAGCCCTTTTTCCCTTAAAAGATCATATCCTTTACGATACCTCCATGTAATATCTGGCTTATCTGATTTTGGTTCATCATTTACTATGGCTATACAATGCGGTTTTAAAGTTTGTGCTTCTAACATTCTGATACTATTGGCAAGCAATTTAGGACGATCACCTCTATCTGGAATTATAATACCTACTTTCATCATTATTTTGCCCCCCTGGCTTACACCGTAGGGGCTAATTTTAATCTTCTCTGGATTTTAGTGGTATAGTGTCATAAAACTTTAAATCGCTTAAAAACGCTTATTCTGCCAAATTATTTATCTTTATCGGAATCTATTTTTGATTTTATTAATTTCTACCTGTCTTTTTGCCTGATATTCACGTCCTGTATTGCCTAAACTCTTTTGCCCCTTGTGTCTCCGATACCTTTGTAAAAAAGAATCACAATAATTTAATTTACACCCTTTAGAAAGTAATCTCATATTAAACTCATATTCTTCGCCACACCAAAGCGTTTCGTCAAACCCGCCAAACCTTTCAAAACAATCCCTTCTATACATAACAGTACCGCCATGTATGATATTATTTAGAAGCATATCACGCAGCGTTGGCTCCTTGATAGGTGGTATATAATATTGCTTTCCTCCTTTTGACCAGAAATTAATAGCCATTCCATGAATGAAATCAAATCCATCAATAGCTATCAGGCTATTTTCTATGCAATTTGGTGTTAAAAGATCATCGTCTGCACATAATTTTATATAATACCCCTTTGCTTTTTTAATCCCTTCATTAATATTATAGCTTGCACTACCAGATGATTTACTGACAATAATCTCAACATGTGGATAAGTTTGCGTTTCAGCTGCCTTTACTGTATCAGCCAAAAAGCCCCTGTCCTCATTACATGGAATAATTATACTAACTAGCATTGTTTCTAAGAAATTTAGCAGGATTACCAATCATTACATAATTATCCGGAACATCATTTAATACAACTGCACCCATTCCTATGGTTACATTATTGCCTATCTTGACTTTATTTTTTATCATACATCCAATACCCAGATAACAATTATTGCCAATCGTAACACTTCCACCCAATATAGTACCGGCTATAATAAGACAATGCTTACCAATTTTTACATTATGTGCTATATGGCAATTGTAATCAATCTTTGTACCCTCTCCTATAAAGGTTACGCTTAATGTTGGTCTGACAATATTAGTCCCTGAAAATATTTCAACCTTATCTTCCATTAATAATTCTCCGACATGAGGGATTCTAACATATTCAGTTCCATCCCATTGAAATCCAAATCCTTGATCTGAAAAAAATACACCCGGATGTATATCTGTTCTTTTTCCTATCGTAACCCAATCAGGAATAAGTGTTTTAATATTCCATTCCATTGGATATTTTTTACGCTGTTCCATTACAAATTCTAATCGCTGTACATTTATTTCCTGGTTCATTTTACAGTGGCTTTAAATAAGTGTTTTTTAATATCGTCAAACAAAATTATTTCCTCTATATCCAATAATGTACCATACCTTTCAATAATACTTTCCGGGGTTAGAAATACCCGGACATGAGCAGGATCGTTTCCTATTGGTACGGAGCCAATAAATTTAGTTCCGGATTTTAGATTTTTTAGGACAATAATGTCGTTATCAATGTGCTCTAATGTTTCCAAGCATATAACGGTATTATAGTTGGAATCAAATGATTTCCTGGCATCATGTAAAAAAAATCGTTGGCCATTTCTTTCTATGGCCTTTTGAATAGCAACTTTACTAAAATCAATCCCTATATAAGAATGATAATCTAAATGAGTAAATAACATTTCTGCAAATTGACCGGTCCCGCATCCTATTTCTAAAATAACATCAGAATGATCAATATAACTAATTACCTTTTTCCACATCTCGTAATAGACGGTATCACTATAATGGCAGTTGTATTTCTCTAATTGAAATGCTTTATCGTAATATTCTGCTTTTCTATATCGTCCCATTATTGTATTTTATTAAGTGTAGCAAATTGACCATGTATTTCAATGGCTTTTTTATTATATGCCAAAGCAGCTTCTTCTTCATTTTTAAATCTTCCTACCCAGATTTTAACTTGATCTTTTTTTAATTTACATTCCCATAAATTTCTTGTTTTGTCATAATTAACGCCATAATATTTAGATGTTGATTTTCTTTTATGATGACGATTTACTGCATTTTGGGATCTGGTTACTTTCCTTAAATTATTTTTTTGATTATTTAAACTATTGCAGTCTTTATGATCTACAATTTCTCCCTTTCTTGCCGACATAACAAATCTATGTAAAGACACATGTTTTCCATTAAGCCAAATTGTTGCATAAAAATTGTTCCTATGCTTTTTATTGCTATGATTGGCTTTAATTGATATTTTATGATTTTTAATTACACTATAAATAGAATCATCAATTTTTACTATTTGGATTCCATATTTGGGGGATATTATATTTATTTCAATCATAATTTTTCCCAATTTTTTAAAAATTCAGGAGGATTTAAATTTCTCGTACCTCTATAGTCATGTTTTATAAAATCTTTGACCGGAAATTCAATAAGCATAGAGCTTTTACTTTGTTCATATAAATCTAACATCGTCTTAATGCAAGGAGCTCCATGTTTTATAAATTTCTTATATTTTAGATATTGAATTTTATTTATAAGCATAAAATAAGGATGCAAATAAGGTATTCCGATAGTAACATTTCTTCCATTCTTATCCGTATAGCATATTTCTCCTATGCCATAGCTTGAATCTTTAAGATTTGCCTGCATTTTTTCTATTATACCTCCCTTTTTCATCTCAATATCACTATCAAAAAGTAATGCCTGCTTTGTTTTACACTTTGAAAAACCATAATTTAGTCCCCTTCCATGTCCTATATTGCTCCCTATGTGGTAAATAGTACAATTATCATAAGGATTTGACTTTAAATAAATATCGCACTTATGTCCCGGGGTGGATCCGTTAACAATTATCAAAGGCAATTCAGGATAGAATTTTCTCACAGATTTTATGACTCGATCAATAAGGCCTTTAGTATTATAGACAACAGTTATTCCGGTTAGCATTATTTATCTATTTATCAATTACGATTATACAACAC
>LAZR01001603.1_pt1 | contig 14142 bp, 8 predicted proteins | sample 329461 | NCBI WGS metagenome assembly LAZR01 (sample SAMN03002196, study PRJNA259156) | marine sediment metagenome | biome: sea floor; feature: Hydrothermal impacted sediments; material: marine sediment; isolation source: Loki non-amplified sample from Loki's castle hydrothermal vent sediment ...
GGGTCAAGGAGAACTGCTTGGAGTGCCTTGAGACGTTTGACTGCCCGGACTGCACCCGGGTCACCGACGCGCCCCGTGGCAAGATCCTCCGCGGGCGGGGCGGCAAGCGCAAGGCGGTTGACTGCGAGCGGTGTGAGGGCTTAGGGCAGGTCACTGAGGGCACCGGCGGCTCGGTCTACATTGACGGCGAGCGCATCACCTACAAGTCGTATGTCGGTAAGCTGCGCCACGGCATGATCACCGACGACACGAAGATCCGTATGCCGATGCAGTGCGACAACTGCTCGGCCACGGGCAGCACGCCGCGGGCCAAAATCTGCGGGCTCTTTGTGCCGCAGAACAGCGAGTACATCCTCCGCCCGGAGGATGAGGCCAAGGCGCTCGACAAGCTGCGCGAGGCCGGGATCGTCATCGTGCCCCCGGGCACCGTGTTGAAGGAGACGGTGCGCAAGTGTGGTACGCGGATGCCCGGTGGGTACTACGTTGTGACGGACCCGGAAGCCGGTGCTGACCAGAGCAAGGTGGTGATCGACACGCTGGTCAAGAACGGGCTCGTTGAGCCGGAGGGGATCGACGTGAACGGGGCCTTCGCCTCATTCGTGACGCCGATCACGGTGACACAAAAGCGGTTCAGGGGGATCAAGAAGATCAGCGTACCGACTGGCGCGGCTCGATCAACTCAGGACATTCTCGACGCCATGGCGTAGACCAGGGCGCGACGGAATATTGGGCGGCCCGGTGGTGCTTACTGCCGGGCCGTTTGCTTTTGCGCGGTCGTCCGTTAGACTTGGGGCCATGAGGATCCCCCCGTGGACAGAAAAGGAGACCGAGGAGAAGGTCAGCCACTACCTCGTGCGGACCGCCGCTGGCGACAGCGACGAGGACATCCGTGACGAGTTGAGCATCACCCGCCCAAAGCTTCAGCAGGTAAAAAAGGAAGCTACGTCGCGCGAGGTGCAGGTGCTCCGCGATCAGAAGCCCGAGGAAATGTTCGTTAGCTACCGCCGCGATCAGATGCGGCTCGTCAAGCGCCTTGAGGACATAGCCAAGACTTCCAAGGAAGGTAACCAGCCTGCACCGCAGGTGGCAGCGGTCAGGGCGATCAGCGATCTGTATGACCGGGTGATCAAGACCGGGCAGGACATGGGCGTCGTTGAGAAGGTGCCGGATCGCAGCCAGGTCGCCGGGGCCTTCATCTTCTCGGACATGAGCGACGCCGGCCTGCGAAAGTTTGTCGCCGGGATAGCCGGGCAAGCTGCCATGCTTCAGGACCGCTACGGGTCGCAGAACATCACCGAGATCGAGCCCGGGGTTACCCACTACGACCTCCCCAGCGAGGGGGCGTCCGTTAACAAGCACAATCGCACAAAGACGGCCCGGGTGATGGGCGGGAGGCGCAAGCCTGCCCCCAAGGTTGAAAAGCAGAAGGCCCTGAGATAGTAGGGAGGCTGCCACTGAACGGGTCCCCAGCCGGGCGACGCTGTTGTCGCCTGGCAGGTCTCGGGATGCCAAGCCAGGTCCGAGACTGTCAAGGGCTCATTCGCAGCATAAGAGGTGTGAACGATGGCTAGTGGAATTTCTGCACTAAGGTATGGGGCGGTCATCGGCACAGGTGCCGACATCGACGTTAGGGGCGAGGTCGGATTCAGGCCGCGATGGGTTCGCATCCTGAACATCGCCGGGCTTGCGATTGGCGAATGGGTCGATGGAATGGCGGACGCGGAAGTGCTCAAGACGATCACCGCGGGTACCATCTCGAACCCGACAACGCTTGGCATCACGCCGCTTGCCGACGGGTTCCGCATCGGCGCCGACACGGACCTGAATGTGGACGGTGAGCTGATTCGCTGGATCGTTGGCGAATAGCAATCCGGTAGGAGGCTGGCGCGTGGCTTGGTGTCTTGTTACCCCTTGCTCAAGCCACGCGCCGGCCTCCTGTTAGCTGTGGACAACTCAGCAACTCGGAGCACTGACTATGGCGTTCAACACTGAGAGGGGGCAACGTGCCCCGGCGCTTGCGCCAAACTACGTCCGGCACCGGCTCGTCAAGGGGGCTATCGACACCGGCGACATTACCAATCAGCGGCGCGGTATGAATATGGCGTCGCACTCACACGCGCACGTCCAGGTTCTTCCAAAGAACGGTGCTAACCCGGACGTCAAGATCCTCTTCTGGTCATCGGCGATTGGCAAGTTCATCGACCCGGATGTGGAGATCGCTGTCACGGGTAAAGGCGCCGACGTCCCCTACGAGTTCACCTTCGAGCCGCGCGGGCGGATCTTCTTTGTCTTCGTGACGGGTACGGTCACCGGGGACGACGAGGTTGAAATTCAGGTCGCAGGGTTCAACGTCGAGCGGGTGTAATGCAGAACGCTGAGGTCATCCCCCTGCTACCGGGTGGGACTGGCGCGCTGGACAAGGCGAACCGCGAACGCCTGATCAACTACGCTACCTCCTATCAGGAGGCGCAGAACGAATGGCTGCGCCGAGAAATCCTTGAGCACGACCGCATCGACATCCTAGCGCGGGAGGTGCTGGGGTACGAGGTGCAGCCCTATCACGCGGGGATGCTCCGCTTCCAATTCTTGCATCCCGACAATCAGCAATGGTCTTTCCGCGGCGCCGGCAAGACCTCGATGCTGACGATCACGAAGTGCATCCATCTGCTGTGCAAGTGCCGCGACATGCGGATACTGATCGCCAGCAAGACGGTCGGCAATAGCGAAGGGTTCCTGAAAGAGATCAAGGCGCACCTTGAGGGGAACACGCGGCTCGCTGAGCTGTTCGGGCCGTTCTACGATCCGCACCGCGTCGGCAAGTGGGACAACAGAGAAATTGAAGTCGTCGGCAGGCGCACCAAAGCCAAGGAAGCCAGCATCACTTGCGTTGGTGTCGAGGGCACCGTCGTCTCCAAGCATTACGACGTGATAATCTCTGACGACCTTATCGACGAGGATAGCTCGCGAACCAAGCACATGCGCGACCGCGTTCGGACTTGGTACTACCAGACGCTCCAGCCGTGCCTCGAACCGCCGGGCAACAGAGTCCCGCACCAAGGCGAGCACCATCGCCACGGGACCCGCTACCACTACGACGATCTATACGGCCACCTGCAAGCCAACGAGCTGAAGGAGCACACCAACATCGTCAAGGCGCTGTCGGAGGATGAAAAAAGCCCTTGGCCGGAGTACTACCCGCCGGAGCATTTCATAAAGATCCGCACCGCGTCGGGATCGATCATCTTCAATGCTCAGTACCAGTGTCACTCTGAGGATACCGAGTTCCTCACACGTGATGGGTGGCGCCTTTGGGGAGATGTCCTCGAATTTGACAAGATCGCGACGTTCGACGGGACCGGGCGTCTCGAATACCAGACGCCGACAGGTCGGACTTGCCTCTCCTATTCGGGTGGGCTTTTGCGCATTCGGTCGAATACCCTCAACGCACTCGTGACACCAAATCACCAGATGGTTGTGCGGTCGGCTGACTATCCTGCGGCTGAGTGGTCTCGTGCCGATGCAAGCAAGATTGGCTCATTCGCGAGTGGTCGGACCGGACGGGTGTCAATTTTCTCGGGTGTTGAATGGGATGGAACAGAGCGTGATAATTTTGTCGTCCATGCCCCTGAGGTAGCTCGCAACTATGGGGCTGGTCGTAAAAAGCTTACGGTGTCGATGGACGCGTTCATTTCTTTTTTGGGCTATTTCATCACCGAAGGCTCGACAAAGACGTCGAGTCGGGGCGACGTACGCTTGGCGCAGAACCCAGGTTCGGTGCTCGATACTATGCGCTCGACGTTGGCCGAGATGGGCCTCAAGTGGAAAGAGTACGGAGACAGGACGATTGCCTTGTGCGTGCGGCACATTGGGCTTTGGGAGTGGCTTAGGGCGCACGTCAAGACGCGATCAGAAGACGCGAAGATTCCGCGGTTCGTGTTCGACTTGTCGGCTCGCCAACTCAGGATTTTCTTTCATGCGATGATCGACGGGGACGGGCATACTGTTGAGAATTCCAAGTACCCGTCTTACCAGTACGTCACGACGAGTGCTCAACTTGCCGACGACATGCAGGAACTTGGTACGTTGCTAAGAATGGACGTCTCTCTGAAGACGGATCCGCCAAGAACGATTCGCAAGGGAGGGCGCTCCTATACCCAGGCACACCCGGTGCACCGACTTTGCCTTCGGCGTTCGAACAACAACGGCGTGAAGCCTGAGCAGGTGATACCGGAACCATACGAGGGGCGCGTCGTGTGCTTCAGCGTTCCGAACCGCACACTCATCACGCGCCTTGGTGGCAAGGTGCTCGCTTCCGGGAACTGCGACACCGAATCGATGCGCGGTGAAATTTTCCAGTATGACCAATGCCAGCAGGTTGACGATATCGAGGTGCCGTCGAACCTCAAGGTCTACATGGGCATCGACCTGGCGATTTCCACCAAGGAGACGGCGGACCTGTTTGCCATCGTTGTGGGCGGCATAGACGTCACCGACAACTGCTACGTTCTGGACTATTTCGAGGGACACCTGCGGTTCCACGAGCAGGCGTCGGCTATCCAGCGGCTCTACAAGCAGCACGATCCGATCAGGGCTGCCATCGAGACCAACGCCTATCAGGCGGCGCAGTACCAAAACCTAAAAGGCCAGAACGTCGACATGCGGCTCGTCGGCATCCACCAAGACAAAGACAAGGTAACAAGGGCGATGAAGCTCAGCGCGCGCTTCGAGGCTGGGCGCATGTACTTCCGCAAGAGCACGGCCAAGCTCATCGACCAACTTGTCGGATTCCCCGGACACCGCTACGATGACGGCTTCGACGCGCTGGACATGATGGTGAGGGTGAGCCAGCGGAGGCGCAGAAAGTCGCGGCGCACACAAACCCCCGGATTGATGTAGGAGGGTGCGATGCCAGAATCAGAGAAAGTGGTTCGCCTAGCAAAGACCGGGAAGGCGAGCAACGCGCGTACTCAGCGAGCGGTCAAAGCGATTGCGTTCGGAGTGGATCCCCGCGACGTCACGAAGGTCACGGTGACCGATGACTCCGAGCCCGGGCGCTCTAAGTCAACCACCGAGGACCCGTTCGACGCGCTGGCCAGTGACGGCAGGATCATCGAGCCACCGTTCGACATGCTGGCGCTTGCGATGCTGCCAGAGCGCAGCACCGAGCTACTCCCGGTGATCGAGGCCATGGAGATCAACATCGAGGGGTTCGGGCACCGGCTCGTCCCGCGCGTTGACCTGGACAAGCTCGACAACGGAGGCGGTGAGGCGTCCAAGGAAATGCGCGCCGCGGTGAACAAGGAGAAGACCAAGCTCACCAACTTCTTCGCCTATGCGTCCCTGCGGGATTCGTTCATTGCGCAGCGGAGAAAGCTCAGGCGCGATCTCGAATCCACTGGCAACGCATATTGGGAAGTGATCGAGAGTGCGGCAGGTGTGATCCATCAACTCGTTCACCTGCCGAGCTATCAGATGCGGCTCGGTGTCCTGGACGCCGAGCAGGTCAAGGTCCCTGTGCCGATCCTTGAGCTGCAAGAAGATGGCAGCGTGAAGGTCAAGGAAGTCGAGTCGTGGGAGCGGTTCCGGCCCTTTGTGCAGTCGCGCGCCATCCAGCGGCAGAACCTACAATTCTCCGGGGATCACCGTACGCGGTGGTTCAAGGAGTTTGGCGACCCCCGGACGTATGACAACAGGACCGGGATGGAGGTCAAAGGTGGCGATATTACCAAGCTGCCCGAGGTACATCGCGCTAACGCCATCATCCACTTCAAGCTTTACTCGCCGCGCGCGCCTTACGGGTTGCCTCGGTTCATCGGCAATCTGCTGAGCATCTTTGGCGACCGCGCGGCTGAGGAGATAAATTTTACCACGTTCCAGAACAACAACGTGCCGAGCATGATGCTGCTAGTGTCGAACGGGCAACTCACCGACGATAGCCTTGACCGGATCAAGGAACACTTCGAGGGGTTGCAGTCATCGGACAACCGCTCGACGCTTTTACTGATCGAGGGCGAGGGCGTGGAGCTAGTGGATGGCGGTGAGGACGGTGGGCAGATAAAGATCGAGGCGATCCCCATGGTGGATTCGCAGCACAACGACGCGCTCTTTCAGGCGTACTCGAAGAACAACCAAGAAAAGATCCGGCGCGCATTCCGAATGCCACCGATCCTCGTTGGAAAATGCCACTCAGAGGATACCGAGTACTTAACGGATCGCGGGTGGCTTCCGTACCGAGTTATCGAGGATGGAGCTAGGCTCGCAACGCTCAACCGGGAGACCGGAGGGCTTGAGTATCAGATCCCGACTGCACGTCACGAGTATGACCACGATGGCCCGCTTGTGCATCTTCGCAATCGCGGTGTCGATGCGCTCGTCACGTCGAACCACAATCTGTGGACACGGCCCACGACGGCAAGTACTCATTCGCCAAAGCCATGGCGGTTTGTCCGTGTAGACGAGCTTGCGCATTTGCGAGGAGGCAACGGCGGCTATGTGGAATTGCCGGTGTCGGCGGCGTGGGAAGGCGAGGACCGGCAGACATTCGATATCCCTGCCCCGGATAGGAAGAACGCTAGAGACCCTGGTAAGCTAACCAAGAACCCTATCCGCGATCTTGCTCGCTACGAATCCCGAGAAGGTAAGCGGACCGTCCCTATGTTGGCGTTCTTGCGATTCCTGGGCTACTTCGTGGCGGAGGGGAGTACGACAGAGACGCGGGGGCCGATAGTTTTGTCTCAGAACAGGGGCGAGATATCTGACGATATGATCGCCGTACTGCGAGAGATAGGGTTCGACCCCACAGTTGTCGAGTCGCGCCCGTCGCAGCTCAACATATCTGTCAGCCACCTTGGCCTGTGGACATGGCTAAGGGAGAACTGTGGCACCGGGAGCGACACTAAAAAGTTCCCGCGGTGGATGCTCGACTTGACTCCAGAGCTGATCGAGAATGCCTTGCGGTGCGCGGTGGCAAGTGACGGTCACGAGCCAGAACGCGGATCGCCCGGCGCGTTTGCCTACAGCACGACATCGAAGCAGCTTGCGGATCAGATACATGAGATCGGTCTACGTCTAGGGTATGCAGTTACGTCTCGGGTTGAGCATGGAGAGGGTCGTAAGCCGAAGTGGTGCTTGTACGCCCATGCAGGTCGACGACACCTACTGCATCCGATGCGGCAGGCCAAGTTAGTAGACTACCAAGGCAAGGTATCTTGCTTCACTGTTCCAAATGGGACGCTGGTTACCCGGCGTAATGGCCGGGTCCTGATAAGCGGGAACAGTGAGGACTACAACCGCAACGTCGCTGAGGCGAGCCGCAAGCTTGCCGACGAGCAGGTGTTCGCGCCTGAGCGTGAGGAGTTCGACGCCTTCATAAACCGGCGGCTGTTCCCGGTAATGAAGATCGTCTTTCACAAGTTCAAGTCCAACTCGCCCAACACCACGGACAACGCTGAGCTGGTCAAGCTGATCGCCAACTCCGAGAAGACCGGCGGTATGACGCCAAGGATCGCGCGTGGCATCCTTGAGGATATCCTCGGGATTGAGCTGCCACCGTTCCCGAAAGACTTTCCGCTCGACGTGCCGTTCTCACTGACGATGGCTGAGGCCGTCAAGAACATGGCCGACCCGACCGAGCCCGGGCAACAGGTCACCGCACTCAAGACGATAGACCTGATCACCAAGCTCACCGAGGGCACCGTGAGCGATGAGGAGGAGGGCGAGGCGATCAAGCTGGTGGCGATGGCGCAGCGGCATCTCGAAAAAAAGTTCCGCCAGATTCGTGACCAGCCTCCGAACCCGGAGTCCTGAGTTGTGCCCAAAGGGTTGGGGTACTATCACGACGCCTTGTCGCTCACCGACACGGTGCTCGCCAAGGCCCTCGGGCTGTCCGAGACAGCACAGATCGCCCGCATAGAATCGCGCTTGCGGGAGTTCATTCTCGCCGCGTGGGAGAAGCGCGCCGCCACTGCCATTGATCGGGGGACTGCTGTCGCTAGACGTGGCGGCAAAGCCAGCGCGGTTGAGTCTGCCGTCGAGCGGGCGATGCGTCCTTGGCAAAAGGATGCGACCCCGAAGATGACCAAGGCGGTCGAGGATATCTACCGGCTAGCCCGGACGGCTGGATGGAAAAAAGCAACCGGCCAGACGAAGGCGTCGCTCACCTACGATACGCCGAATCTCACGGAGATGCAGAAGGCGGCGCCGCGCGCTGGGTTCTCGGTCGAGCCGTCTTTTGACCTCATCGACGAGGACGCAATCGATGCGCTCAAGGGGCACCAAGTGCTCTGGGTGGGCGAGCACTACGACGAGAACATTTCCAAGGCCGTGGCCGACGCAGCACGGGAGGCAATCGTCGAGGCTGGCGATTCTCCTGTCGCGGCAGGTCGCCTCGTGAGAGAGACACTCGCTGCGGAGCTGAGCGCGTTCACCACTCCCGGCGGGTTCCACGGATCCGCGACGCAGTATTTCGAGGGCTTGGCATCCAATGCTGCAACGGTGTCCAGGGCGCACGGGCAACTGTCGTCTTTCATCCGTGTCGGCGCGACAACTTACGAAATAGTTAATCCTAGAGATCGACGCACTTGTCCTGTTTGCGCTCATATGGACGGTAAGATTTTCACGGTCGATCAGGGCGCGGCACAGATGGGCGCGGAGCTGGCGGCAAAGTCACCGGACGATATCAAGAAAGTGCATCCGTGGATCGGTGTGACGCGCATGAAGCAACTCGCGCCCACCAAAGGTGAGGCGCCCGCGGGGCAGGCGAGTAAGCTGGCGAAAGCTGGGTTCTCGATACCTCCATTTCATTTTCGCTGCCGTTGCGCGATTGATATTACCGAGGACGCCATTTTCTAGGATTCGGGACTTTCGCCGGCATCTGCCACTTGAACCCCCCGGGGGTTTAAGATACCAGTGGGATCTATGGGCCGGGTCCGCACAAGCCAAACCGCCGAGCGCGAGGTGCCGATCACCAAGGCCGCTGCACCGGCTGAGGTCGAGAAGGCGCCGCTAACGACCGCCCAGATCAACAAACTACCGGACGCCGCGTTCGCCATCATTCTGCCAGGTGGTGAGAAAGATGACGACAGCAAGACAGTCCCCCGGTCCTTGCGGGTGCTGCCCCATCACACCGGGGCCGTCAAGACGGGCAGCGAGCACACCACGCTTGACTTGCCCCGGCTGCGCAATGGCCTCGCGCGAATAAGCCAAACTGATCTGACGGATGCCCAGAGGTCCAAAGCTCAGGCCCACCTAGACCGCCACGCCGACGAGGTGCTGCCATCACGGGGCGGCAAGCCAGCCAAGAAGGTGATCACGTCGCCGTCGCTTGATAACGGGGGCAGGGCCAACCCCGCTCAGGTGGGCGGTTCCGGGCTTCTGGCCGACGAGCCGAGGGCAGAGCTGCCCCCGCTCAAGGATAGCTCAGGGGTGCCGACGCGCGGCGTGGTGGTGTCTCCGGCATCGTTGGCGAAGGCCATCCTGGACGGCGAGGCGACCATCATCGTCAAGGCGGTCAACCTGCCCATCGGCGGGCAGAGGCTCTTTCTCATGTCCGGGCGTGACCCCGTCGGGATCGTGACGCTTGGTAAGGCTCAGAAGGTCACGGCCAAGCAGCTTGCCGACCTTGAGCCCGAGCACCAAATAACCAAGTCCATGCGCTCGGATCTGTCCCGGACTCAAAAGGGCTGGAACCGTGCGCCGTTCTACGCCTATCCCGTGCTGAAAGCTGAGCGGGTGGCCAGCGTCTACGAGCCGGAGGACGACAAGAAGCCCAAGGCAAAGGCGTCGTCGGATCCCATTTCCAAGATCAAAAACGTCGCTAGCTACGACCCCAAGACGGCGAGCGACGCGGTACTGCGCGAGGACTTCCGCACCCTGCTTTCCTGGGCGGCGATGCACAAGGCGGACTCCGCTGGGTTCAAGCATGACGCCAAGACCCTCGACGGGCTGATGGCCAAGCTTCTCATCGACGCGGCCCGGCGCGGACCAAAGGTGGTGACGTTCAACCCGCTGAGGATGCGGGCTGATGCGCGGGCGTTCTTTACCCGGGTGGCGAACCGGGTGAAGTTGCCGGCGGTGATGCTCAAGCAATTCTCGCTGAGCAAGAACACCGACCCGGGCAGCTTGACCGATGCTGAGCTGACTGAGGCGCACGCCGTGCTCCATCGTATGCAGCGCGCCGAGACGTTTGTGCAGAAATCGGTCGAAGGCCGCAGTACCGAAAGCGTCACGAACATGCACGCGCTCATCGTTGACGAGATGAGCGTGCGCAAGATGGCGCACCCGCCCCCGCCCAGCGATGCCCTTGACGAGACCTCTGAGGAATTCGAGACCGCGAAAGCGATCACCCTCGCAGATATGCAGGACACGCTCGGTGACGTGGACGAGGAAGTTGAGAAGCGGGTCGCGCCGCTGTTCGGATCCGCCGGCGGTAAAAAATTCATGGCCAAGCTCTTGGTCAAGCTGATGCCTGAGCACAAGACATACGTCGAGGCGTTCGCAGGCGGGGGCGCGGTGTTCTGGGCGAAGGATCCGGTTGAGAACGAAGCCCTCAACGACATGAATCCTGACATCGCCTTCTCGTGGAAGTTCGCGCAGTCCGTTACCGACGAGAAGATCAAGCAGCTTGAGAAATACAACTGGCTCGCCTCCAGGCCCAACCGGGCGAAGGCTCAGAAGTTCGCGCCGAAGACCGACGTGGATCGGTTCTACAAGATCCGGTTCATCTCGTGGTCTGGGTTTTTCAATCTGCCGAACTGCCCCTTCAACCCTGAGCGCGAGGGGCAGTCCTTCAAGATCGTCAACCGCCTGCCCAAGGCGAAGGAGCGGTTGAATGGCGTAAAGATCACGAGCCAGGATTACGCCAAGGTCGTTGAGGCCAACGACAGCAAGGACACCTTCTTCTTCTTCGACCCACCTTACCCCGGGTACAAGCAAAACCTCGGCGAGAAAGATTTTGACGGGCAGCGGTTCGCCAACGTGCTCTCCAAGATCAAGGGGCGGTTCCTCGTCACCTACGGCCCGAAGTCAGACATAACGCCGTTCAAGAAATTTCAGATCCGCAAGGTCACGACGCTCACCGTCACACCGCGCGGCGGCATGGCGCCGAAGGTCACCATCCTGATCGCTAACTACGACCTGCCCAAGCGGATCACCAAGGGGCTCCCGAACGAGACCGCTGAGGCTGGCATCCACCTGCACAACCTTGAGCGTGAGAACAAGCGCACCAAGAAAGACGGCGCACACATTCACCTGTTCCTGATCGGCGATCAGGCGATCATCACCGAGGAGGACGGGGTCCACGAGCACGCGCTCACCAAGGAAGACGCCAACGACGTCACCGGGTCCGGTGAGCATCGCCATCTCGTCAAGCTGCCCGAAGCCCTGGCCAAGAAGCTGGGTGTCAAAGAGGGTGAGGTCACGACCGAGACCGACGGGAAGCACGATCACCAACTGCAAACGTCGTCGACAGCGTTCGACGGGCTGCACACTCACGTCCTGAAAATTGGCAGTGAGACGTTCAAGGCGTTGGAGCCGGGCGAGTTCTGGGTACACGATGGCAAGCCAGCCCAAGAGAGCGCACCGGATGCGCCGCCAGCGAGCAAGCTGGCTGAACTAGCGAAGGCGGACACCGCGGAACCGATCAGGGCGCGGGCTGAGCCAGACAACGACGGTGAGATGCTACTCCGCTCGGTGAGCAAAGCCGACAAGCAGGCGGACCCGTTCCTTGAGAATCCTGACGAGGACAAGACCTACCGCTACACCGTGCATAACCACTGGCGCGGCAAAGGGTTGCACGCGGACCTTCGTGTGGAGCTTCGCAACGGTAAGCTTCTGATCGGCTGGACCCTGAACACTCAGATCCCGGGCGCGGTCGATAAGCCGGTGACCACGCTCGCGGAGGCGCGCGCAGTGACGCCGCGAATGGGTGAGGTCAGCAAGATCGACTGGCGCGACGGCGATTGGGCGTTGCGGTCAAGGCCAGGTGCGGACAAACCTGTGCGCACCCTGATCAACTCGCAGCGCAAGGCGCCGCATCCGTTCCCATGGTTGGAGGTCGAAGGCGCCACCAAGCCCCCAGAGGAGGGCAAGCCTCCTCCGGTTGGCGGCACCCGTCAGTTCCCCGGGGTCTTCCATATCGTCGACGAGGGTGTGGTTGAGTACGGTGTTCAGAAGCCCATGCTGCACGAGTATTTTGTCCGCGGCAAGGCGATGAACTACCGGCTGCTCTTCCGCAAGCTACGGCTCGACAAGCTGGCCAAGGCGCGACACTCGTATCACCACTGCATGCGCTGTGAGAAGTCAGCGCCGAAGGTCGACGTGCTGTGGGCCGACGGGCGGGGCCGTGCATGGTTCTGCGCCAAGTGCCTCCCGCTTTGGAAAAAGAAGGTCGGCAAGATGGCTGAGGTCGTCGAGACCAAACAGATCATCGGCGGCAAGGCACCGGACAATTACAACGACGTCCACAAGGCGGCGGTGCCGTCGCTGTCTGGCGAGATTCACCCGGCCATGCTTGAGGTTATCAAGCAGCGGGTGCTCCCATCGTCGGATCCCCAGGGCGAGGCCGGTGTTACTGGCGACCCGACCTGGCTGGCAATCCAGCCGGACGACATGACCCCCAACGCTATTAGCGACAGCGCCGTCAAGGACGGGTTCGTTCCGCCGCTGGGCGTGTCTGCTTTGCCGAAAGCGGTCCGCTCTCAGGTGCCGGAGGAGTTCCGTTATTGGGATAAGCCGACGATGGCTGAGGCCAAGAAGACGCGCGATGCGTTGGTACAGGCGATGAAGGACGGCGACGTAAAGATCGACGTCGACGCGCCGTTCAAGGTGCGCAAAGCCGAGGATGTCGAGCAGCCTCCGGCCCCCGCCAGCGATAGCAATTCAGACGACAAGGAAGCGACGTCGTCCACTGAGAAGCGCGACGATGTGGACCTTCAGTTAGAAATTCCGATCCAGAAGCTTGACAAGGAACGTCGGCTTGTGACAGGAATCGTGCTTGAACCAGGGGAGGTTGATGCGCAGAAGGACACCATCTCAGCAGAGGTAATCGAGAAAGCCGCAGGCGACTTCCTAGCGAAATTTAATAGCGAGACCGAGCTGGGGTTCATGCACAAGAAGTTTGGCGACATCGGGATCGAGCTTCGTGAGTCCTACACGGCACCCCAGGCTATGAAGATCGGCGGACAGAAGGTGAAAAAAGGAACCTGGATAATGACGGTCAAGGTGGTCAGGGAGAAGTTGTGGGATGCGATCAAGGCCGGCGCGATCACGGGGTTCAGCATTGGTGGTGTAGCAACCACCCGGTCTAGTGGAGCGGCGTAGTGGCCACGCCGGCGGAGCTAAACGCAGCGCGTGAACTGGTAGACCTGAAAGTCAAAGAGGTTAGCGTGGTCGACAGGCCCGCGAACGAGAGAAAATTCCTTGTAGTCAAACGACGGGAGGTTCCTATGAGCAGCATATTCGACGGCGAGCATGGGTCGGAGGATGGCGTGGCCATCGTCAAAGTAGATGACGACGAGGAGACGGGCAAGGACAAGGGCAAGGCTGAGAAGGCCGTGTCCGACCTCGCCGCCTTCAAGAAAGCCATGAGCGACGCCGGCATCGAATCGGCGGACGCCAAGAAGGTGCTCGCCTCCCTGGAGGAAAAGTCCAAAGCTGCCAAGGCCAAGAAGCAGGAGGAGGACGAGGAGGAGGAGAAAAAGAAGGCCAAGGCCAAGGCTGAGGATGAGGCCAAAGGCAAGGGGAAGGGCAAGGCCGCCGATGATGAGGAGGACGACAAGGGGCCTCCTCTGTTCGGCAAGGGCAAGAAGGCTGAGAAAAACACCGTCTTCAAGATGTACGACGACGGCACCGTTGAGGTGTCCGGCGAGGTCACCAAGGGCCGCAGGATGACCGCCAAGCGCGTCGAAAAGATCCAACAGATGTTCGGCGAGATGGCGGTCCTGCTCAAGGAAGCCGACCCGGAGGTCTTCGAGAAGACCATCGCGGCCATCGCCAAGGGCGACCTGCCGCGCGACCCGGACCGGACGGATGTCGAGGTGCAGGCGCTGGAACTGGAAGGCGTGCGGCGCGCAATGGCCGGCAAGCCGCCGCGCAAGGTCGTCGTCGTGCCGAACAAGATCGTCAATGTCGTGGTCTAGTGTGGTG
>LAZR01001604.1_pt1 | contig 14124 bp, 10 predicted proteins | sample 329461 | NCBI WGS metagenome assembly LAZR01 (sample SAMN03002196, study PRJNA259156) | marine sediment metagenome | biome: sea floor; feature: Hydrothermal impacted sediments; material: marine sediment; isolation source: Loki non-amplified sample from Loki's castle hydrothermal vent sediment ...
TGTTCATTCAAAGCAGAGATGAAAGGGGACAAAGTTGTTCGCATGGTGCCTTACAAAGGCGGCGATGCAAATCATGGTCATTCTTGTGTCAAAGGCCGCTTTGCTTTTGGTTACGCAACGCATCAAGACCGTATCAAATCACCTATGATACGTAATGCGATAAATGAACCATGGCAAGAAGTGAGTTGGGAAGAAGCGATTGGTTTTGCTGCGAAACGCCTCAAAGAGATACAAGCAAAATATGGTCGTGAAAGTGTTGGTGGCATCACCTCATCTCGTTGTACTAATGAAGAAAGTTATTTAGTTCAAAAACTTGTTCGCGCCGCGTTTGGTAACAATAATACTGATACCTGTGCTCGCGTTTGTCACTCACCCACAGGTTATGGTCTCAAGGTAACAATGGGCGAGTCAGCAGGTACGCAGAACTTTGATTCAGTCATGAAATCAGATGTCATCATGGTTATTGGTGCTAATCCAACCGATGCTCACCCGGTATTTGGCTCAATGATGCGTCGCCGCTTACGTGAGGGAGCTGAACTTATCGTATTAGATCCTCGCCATATCGACCTATTAAAAACACCGCACCTGAAAAAAGCGGAGCATTTACCACTAAAACCCGGTTCCAATGTGGCGATGGTTAATGCTATTGCTCATGTCGTGGTTACCGAAGGTTTGGAAGACAAAGCCTTTGTGGAAAGTCGTTGTGATATGGACAGTTATAATAAGTGGCGTGAATTTATTGCCGAAGACCGTCATTCACCAGAAGCTGTTGAAGTTATTACTGGTGTGGCTGCTGACAAAGTTCGTCAAGCCGCCAGAACCTTTGCGAAAGGCAAAAATGGTTCAATCTATTATGGGCTTGGCGTCACTGAACATAGCCAAGGTTCGACGATGGTTATGGGGATTGCCAACCTAGCGATGGCAACTGGTAATATTGGTCGTGAAGGCGTGGGTGTAAACCCTCTTCGTGGCCAAAACAATGTACAAGGTTCATGTGACATGGGGTCTTTCCCACATGAACTACCGGGCTATCAACATGTATCAGATGATACTGCTCGTCATCATTTTGAATCGGTTTGGGGGGTTAAGCTGGATAATGAACCTGGTCTACGTATTCCTAATATGTTTGACTCGGCTATTGCAGGCGAATTCAAAGCCTTATACGTTCAAGGTGAGGATATTGCTCAATCTGATCCTGGTACGAAACATGTCGAAAAAGCGCTACGTTCGCTTGATTGTTTAATCGTTCAGGATTTGTTCTTGAATGAAACAGCAAAATTTGCCCATGTGTTGCTGCCAGGATCATCGTTCCTAGAAAAAAATGGTACCTTCACCAACGCAGAGCGTCGTATCAACCGTGTTAGAAAAGTGATGCCACCTATTGCAGGTAAGGAAGACTGGGAAATTACCGTCGATCTCGCCAATGCGCTGGGTTATCCAATGAATTACACACATCCATCAGAAATCATGGATGAAATTGCACAATTAGCACCGACATTTACAGGTGTTAATTACGATCGATTGGATGAGTTAGGTAGTATTCAGTGGCCATGTAATGATGAAAATCCTGTGGGAATGCCAACCATGCATGTGGATGATTTCCCAATTGGTAAAGGTAACTTCAGTGTCACTGAATATGTGGCAACAGAGGAACGTACCAATAGTCGCTTCCCACTTATCTTAACAACTGGACGAATATTATCTCAGTACAATGTGGGCGCTCAAACACGCCGGACTGAAAATCAATCATGGCATGACGAAGATTTGATCGATATTCATCCTCATGATGCAGAAGTGCGTGGCATTAAAGATAACGATTGGTTGGGTATTACGAGTCGTGCAGGGCAAACTGTGTTGCGTGCCAGAATCACCGATAAAGTGCTACCAGGCGTTGTTTACACGACTTTCCATCATCCTGGAAGTGGGGCGAATGTTATTACCACTGACAATTCGGATTGGGCAACTAACTGTCCTGAGTACAAAGTAACGGCGGTTCAAGTTGAGCGAGTCAGTCAACCATCAGAATGGCAAAAAGACTTCCAATCATTTGATGCCTTACAGATGAAACTGCTGAAGGGTCGCATTGAAGCAGATGAGGTTGAAGCTGAAGAATGAGAAAAGTCGGTGAAACAAGCGTAAACGTATCAGTGGCAGTTCATCAAGACGAACTGCCCACTGAGTTTATGCAAGATGATATTGCTGTAGAGGTACCCGTTGCACTGGTATATAACAGCATTTCTCATGCAGTAATGATGGCAACACCGGATAACTTAGAGGATTTTGCTCTGGGATTTAGTCTTACTGAAGACATAATCGGTGATGCCGATGAGGTCAGTCATATTCATGTGCAATCATCAGGTAATGGTATCAATGTAAGGCTGATGATTAGTGATGAACGTTTTGATGCCCTCAGAGAGCGACGCCGAAGTTTAGTTGGGCGAACAGGCTGTGGTTTATGTGGTGTTGAATCACTTAAACAAGCCATCAGACCGGTTGATACTGTGGTTGGTATAGATGTCTCTGACGAGGCGATTCAATATGCCATCAATTCATTGAAGCAGCATCAGGCATTAGCCGGATTGACGGGGGCAACTCACGCTGCCGCTTGGTGTGATCTGCAAGGTCATATTCAATTTGTAAGAGAAGATGTCGGTAGACACAATGCACTAGATAAATTGATTGGTGCACATGTGAAAACAGGTCTATTGGTCAGTGAAGGTTTTGCTCTGGTAAGTAGTCGAGCAAGTTATGAGATGGTACAAAAAAGTGCCTCGGCGGGCTTTGGTTGCCTTGTGGCTGTATCGGCACCCACATCGCTAGCTATCGAACAAGCAGAGAACGTGGGAATGAAATTAGTGGGTTTTGCACGTAACGGGCGCCATGTTGTTTACGTAGAACCAAAAAATACAATAGAAAATAATACACTCCGTCAGGCGATGTAAGGAAAGAGAGAAATGAGTCTTAACCAAGTTGAAACGCTAGTCAAAATGCTTAATCAAATTACAGCTAACAATACCGCTTATGAAACGAATGAAGCAGCTGAGCGTGTAGCAAACCATATCACACGTTTCTGGGCTAGAAGTATGAAAGAAGATTTGCAGGAATACGTTGAAGCGGGTGGTGATGACTTAAGTCCCGTATCTGAAATGGCTGCAAATATTGTTATAAATAATATGAAAGAAAAGACCCCTGCGACAGCATGAATGGTCTCCTCAAAAGTTTGGCAAGATAATTAAGAAGAACATCAACATCTAGGCTAGCCAATCATTTTACATGTTGGACAGATCGACAAAGAAAATCCCATTTATTGTTGGTTAATGTTTTTTGGCTGTCTATTCTCATCAATATGAACAAATACTATTTGAGCTTGAGCTACCCTTAATGTCTGTGTTTCATTTTCAGCCAGTCTTTCGACTAGAACATCAATATCAACAGTGACCGACGTTGTTCCAACACGGGATTCAGTTGCATAGATACTGACAATATCGGCGATGAGTACGGGGGCAAGAAACTGGAATTCTTTGACGGAGACAGTGACAACTCTTCCGCCGGCAATTTTTCTGGCAACAATGCCTGCAGCAATATCACATTGTGACATTAGCCAGCCACCAAAGATGTCGCCGGAAATGTTGACGTCACTTGGTCTAGCCATGATTCGTAATACAGCATGTTTATCAGTAGGAAGTTCCATTGATTTTATTTAGCTCCAACACTATTTTGAGACTAAATAGTAGCAGAGAATGAATACCGATAAATCGAATGTAGATGTTAAATTTTCGCCAGACATGAAAGGAATATAGATGTTTACAATAGCCTCAAAAATGGTCTTCTCATGCTTTTTAGTCATTAGCTTAGCTGCATGTGCAGACGATCAGCAATGGCCGCAGTTTGGTGGCGACACATTGCATCAAAGACACAGTCCACTTGAGCAGGTCACTGTAGCGAATGTAAAAGCGTTAAAACCAGCTTGGCAATATCAGAGTGGGGTTAAAGGTTCGTTTCAAGCAACGCCAATTGTGAAAAATGACGTGATGTATCTTTCTCTTCCTTTTAATGATGTTGTTGCACTGAATGCTAAAAATGGCACGGTGATTTGGCGTTATGAATATGACAGGATAACCACACGTGAAATGTGTTGTGGTCCAGCAAATCGAGGCGTAGCCGTCGCAGATGGTCGTGTCTTTATGGGGACTGTTGATGGACGATTGATTTCACTGGATGCTAAAACTGGCGACAAGCTATGGGATAAAGACATCACCTTGGGTCAAAATGGCATACAAGAAAAACTGAGTACTATAGCAGGCGAGTCTTTAGGTGAGGTTTCAGGAACATCAGGTGCAGGACTAAACATGGCGCCAATGGTATATAACGGCCAAGTCATTATAGGCATAACAGGAGTTGGCTACGGTTTGCATCTTGAGTCAGCCAATCCAGATGCCCCTTTAGGGGCTGTAGTGGGTATTGCCGGTAAATATGGACGTCGTGGTTTTCTTGCTGCTTACGATATGAAAAGTGGAGAGCAACTTTGGCAGTTTGATACGATTCCCTCACAAGGCTGGGAGGGAAGTTATTCAGCCAAAACACCTAGTGGTGAAGTATTACCACGTGATATCAAAGCAGAAAAAGCCAATGCAGCAAAATTTGCTGATGCGTGGCGTTATGGTGGTGGTTCTGCATGGAGTACGCCAGCCATAGATCACGATACGGATACATTATTTTTTGGAACAGGTAATCCTTCACCACAGATGGAAGGCTCATCTAGGCCTGGAGATAATCTTTATACATCTTCCTTAGTCGCCTTAGATGCGAATAGCGGTGAAGTGAAATGGTTTTTTCAACAAGTACCCCATGATATGTGGGGGTACGATGTGGCAAGTCCCCCTGTATTGTTTACCCTCAAAAAAGCGGGTAAATCTATAAAAGCGGTTGGTCAAGCGGGTAAAACCGGTTGGTTTTATGTCCTCAACCGTGAAACAGGCAAACTTATATTCAAGAGTGATGCCTTTGTGCCTCAGCAAAATATGTTTCAAGCGCCAACAAAAGAGGGAAAGATTATTTTCCCAGGAGTATTAGGCGGTTCTAACTGGTCACCTGTATCTGTTGATGAGAGCAGAAGGCTCGTATTTATTGCCGGAATTCACTGGCCAATAAACTATAGTCTTCATCAACTCGACAGCACTGAGGGTAAGCCTGGTATTAAATATTCATCCATGTCACCGCTTGATAATGATGAGCGATATGGACTATTAACGGCGATTAATCTCGATACTGGACACATTGTTTGGCAGCATAAAACGCAGAGTCCTTTATTGGGCGGTGTTCTTAGTACGCAATCTGGCGTGGTACTCACCGGTGAAGGTGAAGGCCGTTTATTAGCGCTTGATGCCAATACAGGTGATGTACTTTGGCAAGGAAAATCCGAAGCTGGCGTTAATGCCCCGCCTATTAGTTATGAGATTGATAATAAGCAATATATTGCGGTCGCAAGCGGTGGAAACACCTTATTTGGCTATCCTGGTGGGGATTTTCTAAAAGTATGGGCGCTGCCTTAATTAACGTGTCACATTGAACTCTAAAGACTCTATTTGAGCGTGTTAAGAATTAGTTAAGATTCATCTTGCATACTCGCCTTTACACCCTATTTAAGGCAGATCAAGATGACAATAAGTTCAGAAACAAAGCTGGCCTTTTCTGATAAGTATGATGACAAACACGCCAAAGCCTATTTTGATAAACATCAGGCAGGAATCTGGCGTAATTTATCGAATTGGCGAGATCATCAAGTTGCCAGAAAAGCGCTTAAACTAGCTGGTGACCCACAAACAATTCTTGATGTGCCCTGTGGTACAGGCCGTTTTTGGTCATTACTGGCAGAGCAACCATTACGTCAGATTTACGCAAGTGATTACAGTCAGCAAATGATTGATACGGGTATGCACTACCGTGATAAATCAGTGACCTCAAGAATAAAAGCATTCCAAGCCTCTGCCTTTGATATTGATGCTCCCGATAATTTCGTTGATTCCATTTTTTGTATTCGATTGATTCATCACATTGGCGAAAAACAAGATCGTCTAACACTGTTAAAAGAGTTTCATCGTGTTACTAAATCGACCGTTATTATTTCACTTTGGGTGGATGGAAATTTTAAAGCGTGGCGTCGCAGAAAGTTAGAACAAAAGCGGAGTTCACGTGATTATCAAAACCGCTTTATCATTGATAGAAAAACCATAGAAGAAGAGTTCGAACAAAGTGGCTTTCGTGTCAAAGCATCACTTGATTTTCTACCTAAATACGCTATGTGGCGCACCTATGTATTAGAAAAAATATAATGATGAAACCTCTGTCTAGCCAGACTTATCTGGCTTTAGACGCGGCTTATGATAGTCGGCGAGCTCGAATTTTGCGGCCTTTCACTTTACCTTCGGATAGATAACCCAACACGCCTCTCACCAAGTCGTTTTCAATGGCGACATAGCTCGATAGATCAGTAATCGTGATCTTGCCTATCTGTTTACCTTCTAGACCGCCATCACCGGTTAATGCCCCAAGAATATCACCCGGACGGAGTTTATCTTTCCTACCTGAATCTAGCTGGATGGTTGTCATGGCGGCTTTTAGTCTATAACCCGCTTGTGTGGATAAAGACTTAATATTTTCATAGTGCGTCGATTGAGATAAATATTCTTCAATAGCAAGCACTCGATGCAAGTCTGCTGGTGGCACAATATTCACCGCCAAACCTTTTTCTCCAGCCCGTCCTGTTCGACCAATCCGGTGAACATAGACTTCTGGATCTCGAGGTAATTCATAGTTAACTACTAGCTCTAGTGCAGCTATGTCTAAGCCTCTAGCCGCGACATCTGTGGCGACCAGAACGGGACAACTTTGATTCGCAAAACGAATTAAAGCTTGATCACGATCCCGTTGGTCTAAATCACCATGAATAGATAAGGCTTGTATTTGATGACTATTTAACCAAGCAGCTACTTCATCGCATTGCTTTTTAGTATGACAAAACACCACCGCATTAGCTGGTTGATAGTGAGAAAATATGGCTAACAACGACTCATCGCGTTGGTTTTTTTCGATTTCAAAGAATACTTGCTTGATGATGTCTTGCTTGTGTTCAGAAGCGACTTTAATAGAAACAGGATTCGTTTGAATATCCGCACTCATTTGCTGAATGGCATCTGGGAAGGTAGCTGAGAACAAGCCTGTCTGGCGAGTGTTTGGGCTATAGGAAATGATTTCGCGTATGACCTCAGAGAAGCCCATATCCAACATACGATCGGCTTCGTCCAGAATTAAGGTTTTCAGTTGGTCAATCGACAAACGCCCTTTTTTGATCAAATCTTGTATTCTGCCTGGTGTGCCCACAACGACGTGTGAGCCATGCTCTAACGAGGCAATTTGTGGCCCCATTGGTTTACCACCACACAATGTTGTCACTTTAATATTAGGCATGAAGCGAGCAAGTTTGCGTATTTCTTGTGTGGATTGTTCTGCTAATTCTCGCGTTGGACACATTACCAATGCCTGCACACCAAAAAAACGCGGATTAATGTCGTTTAAAAGGGCAATACCGAATGCCGCTGTTTTGCCACTCCCTGTCTTTGCTTGAGCGACAACATCTTTGCCTGCTAACAGGGCCGGTAAGCTCTCTGCTTGAATAGGCGTCATCGAATCATAGCCTATAGATGCCAATGCCTCTAGTTGTGATTTATTGATCGGTAGTGTGGAAAATGCGGAAGCAGACATGATGTAAAACTCAGCCGTTACATTGATTTTAATAACGTAAACGACACATTGATAAAAAAACTCATTCTAGTAATGAGGAGGGGAGTATCAGGCGATTGGGGTAATAATGTGGTTAATTAAGCCAAAAATAACAAGTCAAAATTATACAGCGGCGTATTAAGCAAAGCGAATATTCTAGTGAGACTGGAGAATGTTGGATGGGACATTTAGGAAATACTAAATGGGCTGGCCATAAGATTTGGCCAGTCCTCTTTATTTGAGTTTGTTATGAGAGAGTATCTAGGTTAGATAAGTTTGGCATCTAGTGATATTTCTGCATTGAGTAGTTTTGAGATCGGACAGCCTTTTTTTGTGCTCTCACATAGTTCTTGAAAAACGGCATCTGAAATATCAGGGATTTTGGCAGTAACAGTGAGTGCCACATGACTCACTTCAAAGCCACCGTCAACTTCATCAAGACTGACAACCGCCTTAGTTTCAATTGAGTCAGCAACAAAGTCTTTTTCACCTAAAGCAAGTGATAAAGCCATACTGAAACATCCACTGTGAGCAGCACCAATGAGCTCTTCTGGATTGGTGCCGACTTTATCTTCAAAGCGTGTGTTGAATCCATAAGGTTGTTTTTCTAGCGCACCACTTTCGGTGCTGATAAATCCTTTCCCTTTTTTTAGATCGCCTGACCATTGTGCGTGAGCGGTTTTTTTAATTGTCATACTTTCTCCTTGTTTGAGTCTTAGAAATGCTTAACTGTGCACAACTATAGATGTTGTGATGAAATTAACTATTTCAAGGGTAAATGATGAACCGAAGCAAATTAGATAAGGACTGAGTCCATATGCAGTATGACTTTCTTCCCAGGTTTTCGCCGTCAATAGATGATAATCAACGCATCCAAATTCAAGTAATCGGTAATTTGTGAGTCATAGACTAGACAACGATATTTTGAATGCATAAATCTATCTTAACTGCCAGAAACAATAATCCTTGGAGGGTATTAACATTAGGTAATTTCACTGCCCCATTTATTAACCGAGAGAAAGAGCTGAAAATCGATTAAATCCTTTCGCTATAAGCTGATAATTCAAATAGGTATAATTCATGGCTATTTTAGTCAGTGTATTTAAATTATGACGTATGCTTTAAAGCAACTCATGTTGTGGCTGGGGATTGAGAAAAACAGAACCAGCCATAGCGAAAAAGTGATCTCAGCATTAGGGGCGATGGTCGGTATTTTAGTGACCATCCTGATGACGAAATGGCTGGCACAGCAGATGTCGATCAGTGCTGGTTCAGAGTTATTGATCATTGCCTCTTTTGGCGCCACTGCGGTATTAGTGTTTGCTGTCCCACATGGTGCGTTATCACAACCATGGCAAGTGATTGCAGGCCATCTGCTCTCTGCTGCCGTGGGTGTGACCTGTCAATACCTTATCGGTACAACACCGCTGGCAGCAGCTATCGCCGTAGGCATAGCGGTTGGTGTCATGTATTACACTCGTTGCATCCATCCTCCTGGTGGCGCCACGGCATTAAATGCCGTCATGGGCGGAGCTGGGATAACACAAATGGGATACAACTATCTGCTTTTTCCGGTGTTAGTTAATGTTATTGCTATCCTGCTGGTGGCGTTTGTTTTTAATGCCTTATTTCACTGGCGACGCTATCCTGTGCATTTATCTAGGCTTGTTACGGAACCTGCTAAATTAGATATGCCATCTGAAGACGTATCTCTAACCACTGAAGATTTTAATGCCGCTATTCGTGAGCTGGATTCCTTTGTCGATTTAACCGAAGAAGGCTTGAGTGAACTCCTCGAAAAAGCTAAGCAAAATGCCTTGCAGCATATCGAGCATCCAGAAAAAATCAGCACAGGTAAGTTCTATAGTAATGGCAAAATCGGCCACCAATGGGCTGTTCGTAGAGTGATTGATGCAGGCATAGAAGGCAGTAAAACTGATGTGATTATCTATAAGAATGTGGCAGGTAATGACTTATACAAAACGGGCATGTTAGAGAGAGAAATATTTCGCCATTGGGCCAAATTAGAAGTATATGAGCACAACGGACGTTGGTTGAAACTAGATTAGTTCTTTTAACATTATTTACAGTTTTAGCAGAACAGTTTTGAGCACACCATTTGAAGACCATATTTGCAAAGAGAGCTCATTGAAAAAGTTGAAAGTAATTCAGCAAGATAGTAAAGAGGGTGAGAAACTATCTAAATATGGCTTGTGTGTTCACTTTTTATGGTCTTAAAAAAGATGGAGTTATAGCTGACTTAGATTGAAACAAAAAAGCCTCAGAGCATGAAACTCTGAGGCTTTATATTCTTTGGCTCCCCGAGCTGGACTCGAACCAGCGACCCAATGATTAACAGTCATTTGCTCTACCAACTGAGCTATCGGGGAACAGAAAGATGGCTATTCTAGTGGCTTGACCTGCTTAGGTCAAGCCTAAAGTTGAATAATTTTTTACGCGATAAATTCAGCAATACGAATCAGTGCGTTATGAAGATTTTCTTCACTAGTCGCAATGGATAGTCGAATATGATTTTTCAAACCAAACGCTGTCCCAGGTACTACCGCGACGCCTTTCTCCACTAACAAAGCCTCAGCAAAGTCCATATCATCTTTGAGTTCGGGTTTGTGTGTCAGAACACCAGCGATATTGGGGAAGACATAAAACGTGCCGTCTGTTTCAAGAGAATCGATGCCGGGCATTTTATTCAATTCAGCAACCACAAAGTCATGGCGCTTTTTAAACTCTGTCAGCATAGACGCTATGCAAGTTTGGTCACCATTCAAGGCCTCGACAGCGGCTGCTTGAGAAATTGAAGCAGGATTTGAGGTGCTTTGAGATTGCACTTTTTTCATTGCTGCAATCAATGGCGCGGGACCCGCTGCATAACCAATTCGCCAGCCCGTCATTGAGTACGCTTTTGATACGCCATTCATCACTAGCGTTCTGTCATAGAGATCAGGGCAGGCGTTTAAGATGTTGCAGAATGGCTCATCTGCCCAGTAGATATGTTCATACATATCATCAGTGGCAATCAGAATGTTAGGGTGTTTACGTAACACTTCACCTAAGGCTTCAAGCTCTTTCAAGGTGTATGCCATGCCGGTTGGGTTTGATGGACTGTTAATGACAAACAGTTTTGTTTTATCTGTGATGGCAGCTTCTAGTTGTTCTGCCGTGATTTTGAATTCTTTATCTTGACCCGCTTCGATAATGACAGGTACACCGTCAGCAAGTAGCGTCATATCAGGGTATGATACCCAGTATGGGGCAGGAATAATGACTTCATCACCTGGCTCGATGAATGCTTGAGCTAGATTAAAAAAGCTTTGTTTGCCACCGACTGAAACTAAGACTTGATTCGCAGCATAGTCGAGCCCATTATCTCGAGAGAACTTTTTGATAATAGCCTCTTTCAAATCAGCTGTACCATCAACGGGTGTGTATTTGGTTTTGCCGCTGTGAATAGCTTCAATGGCAGCTTGTTTGATGTGATCAGGTGTATCGAAGTCGGGTTCGCCTGCACCCAGACCAATAACATCTTTGCCTTCAGCTCTCAGCGCCGCAGCTCGTGCAGTGATGGCTAAAGTAGGAGATGGTTTGATGTTTTGAACACGTTGGGAGAGCTTGATAGTCAAAATCTTTCCTTCTTAATAACACGTTAAATTGATAAATATCTCAATAATATACGCCAAACATAATCGATGCTAAAGACGTATGAGTAAACATTTTCAGCTAGTCAGTGAATTTTCACCCGCGGGTGATCAGCCAAACGCCATCAAAACACTAATAGAAGGGTTTGAAAGTGGCGAGATGTGGCAAACGCTTTTAGGTGTAACGGGGTCAGGTAAGACATTTACTGTGGCCAATGTGGCACAGGCGCTTGATCGCCCGATGATGGTACTTGCGCCAAATAAAACCTTAGCCGCGCAGCTTTACAGCGAAATGAAAGAGTTTTTTCCGCACAATTCGGTGGAATACTTCGTTTCTTATTATGACTATTATCAACCTGAAGCCTATGTGCCTTCTTCAGATACCTTCATAGACAAGGATGCGTCGGTAAACGAACAAATTGAGCAAATGCGTCTGTCTGCAACTAAAGCCATGCTTGAGCGCCGTGATGCCATTATTGTTTCCAGTGTTTCGTGTATCTACGGTCTAGGTGAGAAAGACGCCTACTTAGAAATGGTATTGCATCTTGTTCAAGGTGATGTCATTGGCCAGCGGGATATCTTACGTAGGTTAACAGAGCTACAGTACAGTCGAAATGATGTTGAATTACACCGCGGAACCTATCGCGTTCGCGGTGAAGTGATTGATATTTTTCCTGCGGAGTCTGAACGAGATGCCGTCAGAGTCGAGCTATTTGACGATGAAGTAGAACAAATTAGCTACTTTGATCCATTAACTGGCGAAGTGTTACAGCGTTTGAGTCGGATTACGATTTATCCAAAAACCCATTACGTCACGCCCAGAGAAAATATTTTAAAAGCCGTCGATGCGATTAAAGATGAATTGCGCGATCGACTTGAGCAACTTAATGCAGACAATAAATTAGTTGAAGCACAGCGACTAGAACAACGCACGCGATTTGATATCGAAATGCTCTTGGAACTGGGTTACTGCAACGGCATCGAAAACTACTCGCGACACTTGTCTGGACGGAGTCCTGGTGAGGCACCACCGACATTATTTGATTACTTGCCAGATGATGCGATTTTAGTGATTGATGAAAGTCATGTCATGGTGCCGCAGATAGGTGCGATGTATAAAGGTGACCGTTCAAGAAAAGAAACATTGGTCAACTATGGCTTTCGTCTGCCTTCTGCCCTTTATAATCGTCCATTGATGTTTGATGAGTGGGAAAAGCTGGCCCCACAAACTGTGTTTGTCTCGGCCACACCGGGTAAATACGAACAAGAACATTCAAGCACTATTGTTGAGCAGGTGGTAAGACCTACGGGCCTCGTAGATCCTGAAGTAGAGATACGCCCTGTAACGACACAGGTAGACGATTTATTATCAGAAATAAACAAACGGGTTGTTCTCAATGAGCGGGTACTTGTCACGACACTAACGAAACGTATGTCGGAAGATCTGACTGAGTATCTTCGAGAGCATGGCGTTAAGGTGCGTTATTTACATTCAGATATTGATACTGTTGAACGTGTTGAAATTTTGCGTGATCTGCGTCTTGGTGAATTTGACGTCTTGATTGGTATCAATCTACTTAGAGAAGGTTTGGATATCCCTGAGGTGTCGCTCGTTGCTATCTTGGATGCAGATAAAGAGGGTTTCTTACGTTCTGATCGCTCCCTTATTCAGACCATTGGTCGTGCCGCACGTAATCTTAATGGTAGAGCAATCCTTTATGCTGATGTCATCACCGGTTCGATGAAACGTGCACTAGATGAAACTGAACGGCGTAGAGAGAAACAAATTGCTCATAATCTAGAACATGGCATCACCCCACAGGGTATTAAGAAAGCGATTCGAATGGGTATGGATGATGCGAAGAGTAAATCTGCCAACGATGAGGCTTTTTCAAAAGTAGCAGAAGAGCAAGCTCAATATGCCGCTTTGACACCAAAACAGTTAGCAAAACGTATCAATCAAATTGAACAAGCGATGTATAAGCATGCACAGAATCTAGAATTTGAAGAAGCAGCAAAATTGCGTGATGATCTGGAGCGCTTGCGTTCACTGGCACTCGGTCCTGTCAGTGTTTAAAATACTTGCATTCTAAAATCAGCTGCGTATAATCTCGCTGCTTCACGGCAGGCACGTAGCTCAGTTGGTTAGAGCACCACCTTGACATGGTGGGGGTCGTTGGTTCGAATCCAATCGTGCCTACCAGATTTTCAAAAGCGCTAAGGCGCTTTTTTGGTTTTTAAGGCCCTTTGTATCGGTCACAACCAAGGACTCACAATGATTTCAGTAACGCTTCCCGACGGCTCTCAACGCCAGTTTGATCACCCCGTAACTATTCATGATGTAGCTAATGATATTGGCGCTGGCTTAGCTCGTGCTGCATTGGCAGGCAAAGTGAATGGGATTTTAGTCGATACTTCATACCTCATCGAAAATGACGCTGATATAGCTATCATTACAGAACGTGATGATGAAGGCTTAGATGTGATTCGACATTCGACATCTCACCTAATGGCTCAAGCGGTAAAACAACTTTATCCAGAAGCTCAAGTGACTATCGGTCCTGTTATCGACGACGGTTTCTATTACGACTTTTCTTATCCTCAAGGTTTCACACCTGAAGATTTAGAAAAAATCCAAAAACGGATGGAAGACCTAGTTAAACAGGATATTCCCGTTATTCGTGAAGAAGTG
>LAZR01001605.1_pt1 | contig 14119 bp, 9 predicted proteins | sample 329461 | NCBI WGS metagenome assembly LAZR01 (sample SAMN03002196, study PRJNA259156) | marine sediment metagenome | biome: sea floor; feature: Hydrothermal impacted sediments; material: marine sediment; isolation source: Loki non-amplified sample from Loki's castle hydrothermal vent sediment ...
CTAAAACAAAAGAACGATCAATTAGATCAAAATTCAGATTCAAAAAAAGAAGATCAAATCGCAATTTTCTGGGATTAGTAATTATTATTAATGCATCAATAAGGTTGCTTCATGAATTTCTTGTCAGCAGAACCAACCATTCCCTTATAGTATTTTATGTAGTTTTTTAAGGCTTTTTCAACATGATCCGCCATTTTTAGACCGTACTGAGAACAAAAACTATGCCATTCTTTTAAAATTTCTTCTTCTATTCTAACACCAAATTGTTTTTTTGCCAATTCTGTATAACTCCTTAATATTTCAAATTTCATCTTATATAATTATATTATAATTTAATTACTTTTTTTAGATTATGATAACAATTGCTAGCAAAATATATAAAGAAATAACAATTTGCTAAACTTGGAAAGTTTGAAATAAAATAAAATAAAATAATAATTAAAGATAAATTGGTAGAATTTCATCATGTCAGGTATAACAACAGTTATCGTTAAAGTTGGAGAGTATAAATGTTTTGATTGCTTGGATGAGGCTTTATATAAGTTAAATTTGAAGGGAAAATTTAAAGTAATGCAAGAGAAGGGCACTTACACAATATCGTTAAGCGAACGAGCCCAAGATGAAATAAAAATTAGAGTAGAGTCGCAATTAAGGTTACAACTACAAAAATACCATGAATTAATATTACCTATCTATACCGAATTTCATGCAATTCACTCATTAAAAGAAAAGGGTTTTAATCACATAAAGACATATAATCAAGATGATGGGTATAAAATGATATTTGAAAAAATTGTTGGGCAAGGAAATGATCACCGAATTGATCGATTTACAATCACTGTTATTCCAAGTGAAAATAGGATTTTAATTGATGGAGGAAATATGCCAGGAGATTATTGTCGACAACAGTCTCGTAAATTTCAGAGGAGTATGGGCAAATTTAAAAGCTTCACACCCTATCAATCAAGTAAAACTGCAACAGTTAAAGAATCAGTTAAAACTAAACAACAAATAGGTATCAGGAGATAATAAGATAATAAACAAGGAAAGAGAATTATGGAAATTAGAATCCATGATATATTTAAGGAATCTCGAGCAAATGGTCCAGGTCTACGTTTTGTTATATTTATGCAAGGATGCTATTTTAATTGTACAGGATGTATCAATCCTCAAACACACGATCCCAACGGGGGGTATAGTTCAACTGTGGATGATTTATTGCAAAGAATATTGTCGATAAAAAATAAATTAGAAGGAGTAACAATTACCGGTGGGGAACCATTTCGACAACCAAATGCTCTCCTTGAATTAACAAGTAAAATAAAAAAACTAGGACTAAATATAATCATTAGCACTGGTTATAATTTGGAGAAGCTTGAAAGTGACCAAAATTTCAATCGGATCATTAACTATTGTGATGTCTTAATCTGTGGACGGTTTCACCGTGATAAATACTTTGGAATGGGATTAATAGGTTCCACAAATAAGAGGATAATTTTATTTACAAATAGATATCAATTCGAAGATATCTATAATACACCTATACTCGAAATTCAAATATCAAAAAATGAAGTAAAATCCTCTGGAACTGGTTTATATGATTTTTTTAATTGGAATCAATTTTAAATAAAATAAAAAGAGTAGAAAAAATGTTAAAAACAAGGAAGGAAGAACACATTGATTTGTTGAAAGGAAATCTAAAAAGTATGATTCGGGCGAGGTATCCCTTTATTTGGATTCAAACACAAGAAGAAAGCCGAATTCTTAATATAATCGAGGAAATTGCTGGTAATCTAAATAAAAAATGTTATGTATATGACGAGATTCAGATGTGGCAATATATTGCAGCATGGACCCATGGGGATTTAGATTATGATGAACCAGAATTACCTTCATGCTTCTCAGCAAAGAGTGTTTTTGAAGCGCTTAAAAATGATGTTATCAGTTGCATTGAAAGTGAAGAAAAATTTCTCTTGATTTTTCCTGATTTTCATTTTTCTATAGAGGATACTTCTAAAGATTTAGCTAAAATGCTAATTAGAGTTATTAAATGGCTTAATCCAAAGATCCGAAAGAGTTACTTATCAATCATATTTATATCTAATAGTAATATAATACCCGTTGAAATCACTGATATTATGCATATTGAGGTTGTTAGACCACCGGAAACTATGGAAATGAATGCTATTTTGGAAGATATTATAAACGATATTCCAGATAACTTTAAAATTCCGCCAAAAGTTCAAGACCAGATGATTTCATCAGCTTTAGGTCTTACACTAAATCAAGCAAAGCGATTATTTTCTCTATCAATAGCTAAAAGTCATAGTAGTCCGTCAAAAATGGTAGATGTTATCGTAAAAGGTAAAAAAGGTATAATTTCTTCAACGGGTTCTTTGGAATTTTTTGCTCCTAATGAAGTTCCAACTTATCTCGCGGGATTAAAAGGCCTTAAAAGTTGGCTTAAACTAAGGAAAGACGCGTTTACACAAGATGCAGAGGAATATCGACTACCCAAACCAAAAGGAGTATTTCTAATGGGAATTCCTGGAACTGGAAAATCGCTAACAGCAAAATTCATCGCTGGAACTTGGAAAATGCCTTTATTAAGATTTGATATGGGTGCTGTTTATGGATCTCTTGTAGGACAAACAGAAGCTTCAATGAGGCAAGCGCTTCACATAGTTGAGGCTATTGCTCCTGCAATATTGTGGATTGATGAAATTGAGAAAGCTATTAGTACCGGACCCGATCTTGATTCCGGAGTATCAAAAAGAGTGCTTGGAACACTTCTTACTTGGATGCAAGAAAATACCGCTCCAGTATTTGTTGTCGCTACAGCAAACGATACATCAAGGCTTCCTCCAGAATTAATGAGGAAAGGAAGGTTTGACGAATTATTCTTTCTAAAACTCCCTAATGAAGAAGAACGAGAAGCTATATTCGAGGTACATATTAAAAATGTTGGAAGAGATCCAAATAACTATTATATTGATCCACTAGTAAAGAAAACAAAGGGATTTACAGGAGCTGAAATTGAGCAAGTAATAAAAGAAGGACTGTATCGAGCTTATTCAGATAAAAAGAGAGAATTAAATGACGAGGATCTTATAATATCAATAGAGAAAACAAAACCTTTATCAGAAACTAAAGCAGCCATGATTAAAAACCTAACAGCAATGGTTGATAGGCAAGAAGTACGCTCTGCGAGTGAACGTCCTAAAAAAACAAAGTCAATCAAAAAGGTTGGAATTGAGTTAGAAAAATAAATAATTTTTTAAAATGTTAAAACCAAAAGACCGAACATTAAGTTTTGGGATGAAAAAAAGAAATTTTTGGCAAACTTACTTCCCTAAAGATGATAATACTGCATTCAATAGGAAAAAGCCAGAACTGAGAAGTCTATTCAAAGAAATGCTCTTAGACCAAGATTACATGAAAAATATCAAAGATTTTTATGAGATATTATCTAGTCACGATAATGACAAAGTTAAATACTTAGCGCAAGATATACTCCAAAATGAGATCTCAAAATTTCCCCCAGAAAAGCTCAGTTATTTTTTCAGATTATGGTTGAATTATCCTATACAAAGAATAACAGATATTTTAACCTTAGTTGAGGAAAGACTAAAGAACTCTCCCGAAAAAGATGATATGGTGAAATATTTAGTAAGGAAAATCTTTGATAAAAATTCTCAATTCTCCTTTAGTGAAGTACAGTTAAGTCAAATTGAAGAATATATAAAACCGTTTCCTTTATTATACAAACCTATTCAAAGAAGAATCAATAATTTTCGAAAAAATCAAGTAAGTAATAAACTTAGACACGAACAACAAGCAATTAACGCTATTGGGGGTGATAATTACAATTTAACCCTAAACAGAGCAATATTTAACAAAATGATACTTACATTAAATAATCCAAAAATTATTTGGGAAAGATTGATTAATAGTTCCCTTATCATAATTATCGAATATTTTTCTCAAATTTCCTTGTTTAAAAAATGGACTCCTTTTAATGACATTGAGCACGATCTCTTTGACATGATTAAAGAAACTTTTCAAACTAAAGGCTGGCATGAACATACAACAATTCTATTAGAAGCTATTAAATGTGATCTTAAGTCATTTCAAAGATACAATTTTAAACTGGAATTAAACCCATACATATTACATTTTCCTGAATATTTTGATTTTACTCAACTTAACACTTATTCTCTAACTGCAAAATGTGTCCAAAACACACTTTTGAGAAAAATTATTAATATTTATTTAAATGAAGATTTTAAATTATTTCAGCTAGAACTTGATACTCTGGATTCAATTGATCCTCAAATTCAAGACGGAAAATGTATCATCAACAATTCTGTTGTACTTAATTTGAACTTCTTAATTAGTTTATTAAAACCATTAATTCTTCTAGGACATAATGAGACATCTGAATTACTCAATAGTGGTAATCGTGAAGAAATTAATAAAATCAGTAACCAATATAATGCGATTTTAAGAAAAAATCAAAAATATTTTTATTTTTTTAAAAAAATTACTGAATTTACGATTCAAAAAAGATGTTTTTTCAAGTTTAAAAGAGAATTGAAGAGTTTAGATGAGAATTATAAGATTTATGACTTGAAAGAACCGACTTTAAAACCTAAACAATCTAAAAAGCGAGAAATTACTCTTACTATAGATTTCGGAAATTATAAAACAACAGTTTGTGCTTTTGATAAAAAAACAGGAAAAGTCATTAATGGTAAAGAGTTGATAAAACAAGAGAGCTCGGAATACTTTATTTTTAATAAGTTTGGAATAAAAATAGATTCGGTTATATTCATTCATCCTGAAGAAGATGTCCTTTATGGAAGCGAGCACCAAGACTCAATTATCAATGAATCCCATGTTATATGGGGTATGAAAAAAAAGATAAGAAATAATGTTTATGATAACTATAATATTCTCGGTAGAGGGTTGAATTTACTTGAGATTACCAAAGATTTATTTAATTTTATTTTTAAGGCCATTGATTGGGACAAATTCAATTTACTTGAAGTAGGCTTTTCTTATCCTGTAGATTCAAGTCCAGAATATCGGGTTTGGCTAAAAGAGGTACTTGTAGAAACTTTTGGAATAAATGAATCAAAAATAAATTTTATTGACGAAGCAACGGCAAATTGCTTGGGTTTGGTTTATTTAGAGAATTTTGAAATTATTCTTGATAAATATTACTTAATAATTGATATCGGAGGGGGGACAACTGATTGTGCGATTTTACAGTTTAAAACTATTGATGGAAAAAGCGTTGATATTTTTTCAAGAAAATCTGAATCTATAGGAGGCAGTAGTATTGAAAAACAACTCTTTTTTGAAATTAAAAGAAAATCCGAAATTGAAATTGAATCAAGTCAAAAAGATAAATTAATTTATTTTATGGGAAAGAAAAAAATAGAATTATATAGTAGAAAATTAGAAAATGAAAAAAGAACACTAAATCAGATTGAATTTGAAATAAATAAAGAAGATATTGATAATATCATAGAGAAGAGGAAACTAAGTAAGAAAATCATCAATATTATATATGAATGTATTGATGAAAGTTTCCAATCTGGCGCAGATAAGATAGATTTTGTTATTTTAACAGGCGGGGGTAGTGAAACTCCATTATTCAAGGAAGAGGTGATTAATTTTTGTAAAAGTAAAATAAATGCGTCTCAGATAATTCATTTAAAAGAAGAATTTTCAATAGCTTTAGGTCTTCAAACTTTATTCTTAGATTTTAACATTCAAGCTAAAATTTTAGATAGCTTTGGTTCCTTAGAATTAAATAGCATTTATTCACAATATATTGATTTTAATATCTTGATAGAAAGGTTTACAAGGTTTCCCACAGCTTTTCTTCAATTTAAGCTATTTCCACACAAATATAATCAAACTGGACTAAATTTATTACATTTCTATACTATCAGAGAAATCACAGAAGATACTGATGATGAATGGGATTTAGCAGTTGTAAAAGAAAAATTGGGAGCCACTCAGCTATTTATTGCTGAAAGATTAACTGAACAATTTATAACAGTCCCTCTTTATAGTTTAATCAAACCAATAGATATCTTTCTGCAAATCAATGGTGAAAAGAAGATTTTATTATTTTATCCTATGAAAGAGAACCCAAATTCTCTGATAAAAATGGAAATTGGAAAAATAAGGTGAAATAAGAGGAAACGGACGTTGACAGAAGGAATAAAAGAAAAATTATTAAGGAAATATAGTAAAAAAAATGGAACTAAAGGATTTTCTCTTGAAAGTTTTATTCTCCCAGTAGTTAAAACTACTACAGTAAACAGAATTATGATTGACAAGTTTAATCTAGATGATCTTGAATCATATTCGGGATACTATCAAATTAAAATAAGATATCAAAAGGTTTTTGATGATAATAGAAGAAAAGATAGTAAAAATTTGGTGATTCCATCTCAATTTCTCAATATTAAAGAAGAACAAGTCTTGATTAATTCTATTAAAACTTATATAGATGAATTAGTGAATTTCGATGAATATGAATTTGTATTTAACTTTGATTCCTATAAATATGAATTTGTTTTAGTAACAAAAAAAGATTGTTTTCTATTAATTAGTTTAAATAAAAATAAAAGAGCCGTGAGGAATTTTGGGTTGGAAGTAAAATTTGAGAGTGAGAGAGTATTAGAGGGAGTTGTGATAAAGAAAACCAAAATAATAATTGAGAAATATCTATTCTGGCAATATAAAAACAAGAAAAATGAGTTTTATAAATATCCCAGATATCTAATTGAAAAACTTAGACCTTTTGAGAAATTTTTAGAGTCTGAGAGGAAAGCAATAACAAATGATGTTTATAAGCCAAAAGCTAAATATGTTGATATAGATCTTAAAAGATCAAATCGAAATCAAAATAAAGAGGTAATAAACTCAAAAATTAAAGAGGAAACCACAAATGAAATAGCAATAATAAGGTTCGATGATGTCATTCCTCGCCAACTAAAAGAAAGGAGGAATTTAGTTAAAATTGTCTGGAATGAAGGTAATTTAGAAAATGAAGTAGAAAAGAAGAAAAAAAAAAATGAAAAAAGCGTTATTGTTAAAATCGAAGATTGGGATGAAGAAGAATTAGCTCTAATATTTTCAAAACCTAAAGCGGTTAATAATTTAAAAAAAGCAATGAAGCGGGGCAAAATTATATTGCAAGAAAATTTAACTAATCATCGAAGAAAGCAAACTGCCCTCGATCTTTTAAAACAACCCTATTTATCACCCTTACAAAACCTTGTTGATATGATGTTAAGACCTGAAGTGTTTTCTCCGTTAATTACTAAAAAGGTCATACCCTTTGATTCCAGAATTCGATCAGATAAAACAGAGACCAAAAATCAATACAAAGCTCTTGAAAAAATATGTTCAAGTGAAGATTTAACTATAATTCAAGGACCACCTGGTTCGGGAAAAACAACTTTAATTGTAGAATTAGTAAAACAAGCAGTGAGTCGGGGAGAACGTGTTTTAATGTGTGCACCAACCCACATTGCTGTTGACAACATTTTAGAAATGTTGGATGAGAAAACAGATTTGCATCTACAAATGGTTCGTATTGGAAGGGGATATAGAGTACAGAAAAATCTTAAAAAATATTTAATGGATGAATTAATTCAAAACTGGAAACAATTTATTGCTTTAAAGCCTCAAACCTTAGAAAATAATCAACCAGAGCCCACTCAAAACGATTTAAAAAGAATCAATAGTGAATTTCTTTCTAATGTAGAGAATAAATCAGGATTAATTAAAGATATGATCATTAATACAAGTAATCTTGTTTGTGGAACTTCTTCAGGTGTCGTAGCAATATATGGTCGAAATCGTTTTGTTGATGATTTTGATCTAATGATAATCGATGAATCCAGTAAAGCAACAATATTAGAATTTTTAATTGCAGCGACTCGAGCCAAAAGATGGGTTATAATAGGCGATCAGAATCAATTACCCCCTTATATCGAAGATAGAGAAGTTAGAATATTTTTTCAACAATATTTTAAAAGAAATTTTAATGAGGAAGATATTCAAGATCTCAATCAATATGCTAGGAAAATGCTAAGAAACTCTCGAAAAAGATCGAAAGACTTAGCAGATTGGAAAATAAGCAATGATATTAAGGTTTACGATTTTGTTAGGTTATTGATGGAACTTTTTAGGACGATTTATGAAGGTACTCACTTTATACAAAAACAAAGTTATATAAAAAGAGAATGGGATGAGATTTATCAGCTATTCAATTATGATAATAAGAAAATACTGACTTTTAAACAATTAGTTGAAATCCTAGGCAGTTGTTATCATTATTTTTACAATCGAATTTATAATGTTGACGATTCCCGCTTCCAGATGCTTGATTATCAATACAGAATGCCACCCTTATTAAGCGAATTTATTAGTGACACCTTTTACGTAGGGGGATTAAAATATGCTGAAAGTACGAGGGATCATGGCCTTCAAATTAAAACAAATAAAATTCTCTCAATGTTTTCTAATGAATCATTTCCGGTCTTTACTTTCTTATCTACAGCAAATTACGACGATATTCTTAAAACAGATAGGAGAAGAAGATATAGCTCATCCTCATTCAATCCTTTGGAATCTCAGTTAGTTATTCAAGTGCTTAAACAAATTTATGAAACAATAAATGCAGATGGAATAAATAATTGCTGGAAATATAAAAAAGTAAAAGATGTGATATTTAATGAAGAAAATCCTTTTACTATTGGTGTGATATCTTTCTATGCGGCTCAATTTAAGGATATAATTAGACGAATAAAGAATTTAAATTTCATAAAATGGGAACATGGATCGTTCTATAAATTTAAAGATTTAGATGTAAATATTCAAATTAGTATAGTAGATCGATTCCAAGGTAGAGAGAAAGACATTATAATAATCCCATTAACACGCTCAAATAAATTCAGAAATATTGGCTTCTTAAAGAGTCGACAAAGAGCAAATGTGGCTTTTTCTCGGGCTAAACATAATCTAATTATTATAGGAAACCACGATTTCTATGAAAAACTTAGCTATACTAACAAAAATGAGCCATACATTAAATTAATTAAATACTGTCGGAAAAATAAATTACTTTTTACATTGAACCCAACTATGGAAATAATTGAAAATGTTATAGATTCCAAACACTTTTCCAAAGCATTTCTCTCACAGGATGAAAAAGCAAATAAAGTTTATGAAAAATTTAAGGAAAATTTAGATAAAGGAAAAATGGTTGAAATACAAAAAAAAACCACTTTTCACCAAAAGAGAAACCTACCACTAAGAAGAGAGAGAAAAAAACCTTCAAAGAAAAGAAGTAAAAATAAAGTGGTCCGAGTAATATCCTCACATAAATTTCACATGGGGCAAAAAAAGGAGGATGACAAAAAAGGAGAGTAGTGAAACAATATGGAGAACGACAAATTTTACAAACTTGTCCTGCCCGTTGATTTTATTTTGTTTGATATAAAAAACTTTAAACAAGTTCAACATAGAAGATTGAAATTACTCGAGAAAATTATCCTATCAATTTCTGATTACTTCTCTACAAGTGAAATCAGTGTTTATGAAATTTTGTTTACCACATGCTTAAAAATTTCAATGAAACCGTTAATTCAATCGATATTAGATGAGTTATACTATAATAATTATCTTGAATTAGAAACTAATTTTAAGATAGATAGCTTAAATAAGAATCTTAACAAAATTCTCAAGGATGTTTATAAACCAAAAGGATCTATAACTCGGATTCCTACCCTTGAATCCTCAAAAAACTATTTAGATTTTTCTATTGAGATTATTCAGAGGGAAATTCAAAAGATAATATCCCAAACCCGATATTTATACCAGTATAAAATAAATCAAAGAGGAATAAAAGCTCTTAAAGAAGATCGCATAAAAACTTATAAGGATGATGGGAATTCTTCTTTAGAGTTAATAAGTATGGAGTGCCCAAATGACAAATTATCAATTCTTAATCATCTTATTTCAAGTCAAGAAACTTCTGGTTTTACACGGTTGAGAGCAACTGAAAAGAATATTTACCTTATTATCTCAGAAATTTTAACTGACAGAGACAACTTACTGAAATCTAAAGATATTGATTTTGATTTTATTAGTTTTAATAATAACACTGAGATTGAGGAAACTTCTAAAAATGGTACTCTAGTGCTTAGTTATGATCTAAACTCAAGGTTGGTTGATGTTGATGTCCAAAAAGGTCTTTTAAATAATAATTTACAGGAAATTATTAATGATAACATAGAATTTTTAGAAAAAAATCAAATTCTAGATTGTAAACCATTTGATTTCCTCCAGGAAAAAATTCTAAATCTTAGGGATGATTTTCAGTATTCAAAAGATAAATTTAGAATTTTTAATTCAAAAATATATTTATATGTTGATTCTATCGAGGAATTAAATTATGTTAAAGAATTTTTACCAAAGGCATATAAAGATAGTATTAATGATAAATCATATCAATTTGAGTATAACGATCCAGATTATAATCTAAAAATAACCTTTCCATTAGTCATATATCCAAATTCAAATAATTATGATGTTTTTTCAGCATATACTAAGCACTTTATTTATTATAATTATATTGTTGAAAAAAAGCTAGTTTCATATAAAGATATGGATGATATTTTCACTATTGTAAATCAGAGATATTCGGAAATTGAAGAAAAATTAAGTGAAGCTCTACAACTACATCGCTCATCTCTATACAAGGACTTTATTGAAAAAGATGAATATGAAATTTATATTGTTGATGATTTTATCAAATTCAAATTTAGTAGCGATTTTCCTGACTTAATCAGTAATAAATATGAAATAATTATTAATACAGAGCGAATTCCTATTAATATAATATTAAAACTCGGGCTTAATGAAGTAAAATCTCTCTATACTCATTATCCTGAAGGAATAAGAACCACTGAGCTTCAAATGAGGAATAAAGAAATAAACGAGATAAAGTATGAAGTAAAACTATTCCCAAATCGTAGTATAATTACTCAAAAAGAATTGTTTATATTGCTTTTAATGAGGAAATTTGGAATTAATAGGTTGGTAATGCTTCAAGATCTCACTAATTCAATCTATGAAATTTTGGATGATTGGGATAATATCAGTGAGCTCTATGGAGAAAAATTTAATAACCTATTGAGAAATTTAATTGCTGATAATAAATCTCAGGAATTTTCTGAATTCTATAAAGAATGTCATGAAGATAACAATTTTCTACTTTCGGTTATTGAAATCGAAGCGAATAAAAATAAGTCACAATTAGAAATAGAACTTAATTTAGAAATTGGCACTCCTTTTGAATTTAATTTAGCTAACAAACAATACAGTTTATTATATTATCTTAATCCTCAAGATATATATGATGCTTTAGATGAAAAAAAAAACGAATTAAATATTATTAAAAAATCTCTGATTGAACATCAAGAGATTTATTCAGTATATATTAATGAAAATTTAACTCTTAACACCAATTTAATTCGTATTATTAAATTCGATAATCAAAGGCAAGATTCTGAAAAACTATTAATTAAGCTATATCTCTTCATTTTTAGTAAAATTCTAAAACAGCAGGGTATTTATTCCTCTATTAAAGAATCATTTAGACAATTCGAGAATTATATCAAGGATTATAACAAGATTCTGCATGAAAATAATTTCGATGATCTTATCCCCTTCCAATTTTCTGAAGAATTCTATCCCACTTTTATTGATGAAATAAACAAATCGGGATATTTTTTTATAGAAAATCTAATTATTGATAAAATAAATACCCAATTTCACAAAGACTTCGAATTTAACATTAATTTTTTAAAAGTTTCTGAGGAATCGAATCAAAATGTTTGTTATGAAATTAATGAAACGAATATTGAACAAATATCTAATAATTTCTATTTAACAAAACCGTTGACCATAAGAGTTTCTATAAATGATAAAGAAATAGAAATAAATTGTTATTTACTTCCTCAAATGAATGATCAAAAAATATTTCAAATGCAATTTTTCGATGATATCATTACTAAAAGAGTTATTGAGAGCAAAAAGGATGCAGATGATGAAGATTATTTCCTCTTAGAAGAACTGAGAGAAGTTTTTGAAGCAGAGTTTGATAAGCTGATTAAAGTATCTGATTTGGTGAAGCAAGAACATTTCTTAACCAATACGAGGATAAGAAAATATATTAATAAAAAGTTAAAAGATGATGAATTTCTTAAGAACTTTCTCATACTAAATCCTTTTATTAATAAACAAATCCAAAGAGACCCAATTTTGTCGAAATATCAGTTGTTTAATCCTAATAAGATTGAGATATCAACTAGGGAAAGACATATTAAATTAAAACTAAGCAAGAAAGAAATTCAGTCTTTTGATAATATAAACGATTTTAAACATATTGCAGGGACTTACGTCCTAAATTTTGAGATAAAAAATAAGAGTTTAGAATATAACTATTCTTTCAACGCATTTGATCAATATAGCGTTGGTTATATTGAATTATTAAAGCACTACTTTAAGAAGAATAACAAATATTCTTCAGAAAGCTTTATAAATGTTAATTATAAACAATTTATATCAGAAATTCAACAAAAATATAAAAACTCAAAATATTTAAATGAAATCAATAAAATTATTAAAAATCAAAACGTATTTAAATTGTTCTTAAGCGAAATGGATGGGATTTTAAAAAAAACACAATAAAATCAAATTAATAAAACAAAGTTTTGTAAAGCTATGCACAAACGTCTAAAATGGAATGCTATTGGGTTTGAAAAAAAAACTCAGTTGTTATATAATACACTGAAACAAGAAAAAGATGAAATACCCCGAGATCATCTAAGCTTTCATCGAAAAGTACAAGGTTTTTTAGACCAACTCAATCATGTTTTAGATAATATGAAAAAAATTCAAATCGAGTTAATTCCTAAGCTGGAAGAAATCTTCAAATTGGAATTTAAAACGCCGGAATTAGTAATGCTTTCCTTATGTCGACCAAGTATTAGAAATATTTATCAAGATATGGAGAAACACTTCAATGACCAGAAAAATAATCCTCTTGAAGTCGATGAATACAAGGAATTGGCATCATCTGGGGATGCTGCGGATGTATTAGCACTGATTGGGGATGCGGTACTAGATTTAAGTGTAGTGCAAACCCTTTGGGACTCTTCTTTAACTACAGTAGGAAAGTTGACTAAAAAACGGGCAGGAATAGTTGCTAATGATAATCTTGCAAAGATTTGTGATGAATGGGAATTATATGACTTCAGGCTAAATAGAATAAAGGATCCTTCTGAAAAGAATTCGAAACCAAAAACCATTTTGCATGAGAAAGGAACTTTGGTAGAAGCCATCTATGGTGTAATTTACTTAGAGTTCGGTTTTGAAGAGTTAATTAGAACAATTCCTTTGATACAGTGAGATTTTATTATTTATCAAAAAGTTTCATCATACCAAGAAAGGTAATGGAAGGTATATTGTATTCCTCATAAATTTCAGGTGTGTTAATCCCAATAATCTGAGATTTAATCTTTTTATAAATCGCGATTCGCAGTACTGGTAAATAATCCTTGTCGCTGCTTATAATAACAAACCCTCGAAGTTCACACCTTTCAAGGATTTCTACGCCATTAGCAATTAGATAGTTATCGATATCGCTATAACCCCCACCCTTTGGAACTTTTAAAAGGTGGAAAATTTCCATGTTTGAATTTTTAGAGCAGAAGTTTATGATAATATTATTTGGAATCTCGAGATCCTTTGCAGGTTTTGAGAAATATCTTATAATATAATCCTTTGCTGTAAGGAAGGAATTTTCAATATATTTTAATACAAGGTCATGTGCTTTTCTTAACACATCCTCGAAATTATGTGGGTATAATCCACGTAATGTTCTTATAAAATTCGGGAGATCAACCATAATAACAACTTTTTGTTGATGACGGTCTAAAAAATTGCTATATTTAAAATAGAAATGTTCTAAATTTTACTATTTCTTGTCATTTTGACTATTTCAAGATTAACAAAATAAAAC
>LAZR01001607.1_pt1 | contig 14117 bp, 15 predicted proteins | sample 329461 | NCBI WGS metagenome assembly LAZR01 (sample SAMN03002196, study PRJNA259156) | marine sediment metagenome | biome: sea floor; feature: Hydrothermal impacted sediments; material: marine sediment; isolation source: Loki non-amplified sample from Loki's castle hydrothermal vent sediment ...
AGCCTAGCTAAGGAGGGTAGTAAGGCTTTTATAGAAAATCAAAGAAAAGCTGTAGAAAAAGAACTCGCAAAAATACCTAAGTTTAAGGCATTGGGTAAACGAGTATTTGAACAATATAAGGCTTTGCCTGAGGATGAAAGAAAAGCTCAGCAAGAGCAGACCACTAGATTTTTAACCAATTTTAATAAAAGAACTAGAGATATACGATCTCAGGCAAAAGATTTTAATACTTCTATGGGATTTTCTGAATTTGAAAAATTAATGAAGAGTAGACAATCTCAACTGAAAAGGCTTAGAGATACATCTAAGCAAATTACTAAATGGTGGCGTGAGGGTCAGATTACACCTGAAGTTTATAGTAAAACTATTCCTAAAATAAATAAACGTGTAATAGAGGTACAACAGGGAGTACAAAGGTTGGAAGAGTTTGGTGAAAGGAGTACTCTTGCACAAGCAGTAGCTGTGTTGGCTGAAAAAGCTAGAGATGCTGCAGAGGTTCTAAAATATGAAGCGGACTTACATGAACTGCTTGCCAAGGATGCAGATAAATTGACACAAAGTATGGCAGCTCTTCAGCAAATATTATTTACTGGGTTAAATATACAACAAGTAATAGGCGATTTTAAACGATTAAAGGAAAGTTTCAAAATAAGTGAAGAACAAAGAGGCTTTCAGAATTTAATAGAAGATGTTATGAGCAAATTGAGAGGCGGCGCTCATCCTGAAGCCCCAGTGTTTCCAACATTTGAAATGGTGCAGGCTGGTGTACCGTTTGAAGACTTGTTCGGTATGAATAGAGCAGAGTCTAGGCGAGCTGAGATAGTTACTAGAGAAGGCAGAGCTCCCACACTAGCTGAAGAGCAGAGGATAGCTTTTGATACAATGTTACAAGAGAAAAAACTTGCACAAGCTAGGGAAGATGATAAGTTACGTGATCAGTTGAGATTAGCTGCTAATATGGACACTGCTCTTATAGAAGCTCAGCAGAGAGCTTTTAAAATAGAGGATCCTAAAGCTCGCCAGGCCCAAATAGATGCTCTTCAAGAATTACGTGACGCTCTTAGAGAACGAGTTAGGACTGCGGGTGAAAGAGCGGAAGAGGTAGAGCCAGGTGTTTTTAGACGTAAAGGATTAGCTCCTTTAGGAGATATAAGTGAAGGAGCCCAAAAGATATTTGATACAATAAGTAAAGCCACTGGTAATCTCGCAAAGAGCTTCGAAGATACCATACAGAAAATATCTGTGTTTCAATCCCCGGTAGCTAAAGAATTGAATGAGGCTAATCAATATCTTAAGGCTATTAAGGACAACACTACTGCTAAGCCAGGTATACTATCTAGAATTAAAACGGGTGTATTTGGCAAAGTTGATGAGACTGGGGCTGCGCCAAAGACAAAGCAAACAGGTGGTTCAATTGTAGGACCAGGGGGCCCTACTACAGACAGTGTGCCTATTTGGGCAAGTGCTGGAGAGTATATGGTTAAAGCTTCATCAGTAAGTAAATTGGGGTCGCCAGTGATGGATTATATTAATGCTACTGGTACTTTACCTAAATTTGCTGGCGGTGGAGACCCTTATGGATTTGTTAAACAACAACTTGCACGTGGTGTTTCTATGGAAGAAATACAGGCAGAATTAGGAGGAGTGAAAAGAGATCCGTTATTAGATCCTACAGGATTAGTAGCTGGTGGTCTTGGTTCGTTTGCACTTTCTGGGCCTCTTAGTAGTATTATAAAGTCTTTTGCTAGCAAGAGTTTAGGGCGTGTTGGAAAAACTTTACTTCTTAGACTTGGTTTAGCAGGCACAAGAGAAGGATCTATTCGTGCTGGTATGCAGTCATTTAAACAGGGAGGCAAACCTAAAAGTATTGCAGATCAAATAAATTTTAATAAAAGAGACAAAGTGACGCAATACATTGTGGATAAATGGCACGAGTTGGGTGAATGGATTAGTTCGGAAGAGGAGCCGAAGAAACAAAAAAGAGAAGAAGATAAGGGCCTGTGGGACTTTATGAGAAAAGCATTTGGGAATTTGGGCGGGCGTGCTAAAGAGAAAAAACAATTAGGTGGGTTGATACAACCATTTCAAGCTGGTGGTCTTATCGAAGAACAGAAACTAAAGGATGCTATACAGAGAGCCCAAGTAGGACATTCGTTGGAATCGCCAGAGATGCGCGAATTTCTTAATGAACGCACCAAAGCACTAAGAGAAGAATTAAAAAATTTAGAAAGACAAAGATTAGAAAAAAGTCTGGAAAAAGGATTACGTAGTCCTTTCACTATTCCTGAATTTCAAAAGGGTGGTGTAGTTGAGCTTCCAGAGTATAAAAATGTGCATCGTTATTTAACGGCGGAAGATCCAGGTAAATTACCTGGCTGGTCGCCAGCTGTTGCGAAATTTATTACTAGTAATATACGTTCTAGAGGGTTTGAATCTGCTGCTGACACCCTTACGGAAGCTAAGACTTGGAAAGCTTTTTATAATGGTATATTAAAGTTGAGTGATATTCCTGAAAGAACGCCCGAAGAACAAGATGCGGTATTTGATAAACTGTTGAATATTCCAACACCCGTAGATCCAGAGAGACATAAAGGCGCTATACGGAGAAATCAACAGCAGATGAAAAATATATTAGAACAGTTAGACAAAAAAGAAGGTGGATTAATAAGTAGTTACGAACAAGGAACTCCTTTTGTACCTTCTAATCAATTAGCTTACTTACATAAAGGAGAGGCTATAGTTCCTGCAGAGTTTAATGCAGGAGGAATGGTAGGAATGCCTAAGTTTGCTTTTGGTGGAGATGTGAGTCCTGCTAAAGTATTAAAGGAGATGGAATCAACAGGAGAAAAAATTGGAGAAGCTGTAGTTAAAAAGATAGAGGAAACTAGTATAGATCTAAATATACCAAGTGAGGCCGACCTACCAGAACTAAAAATAAATTTGGACGGGGTTCAAGAAGCGCTTACTATAAATACAGTAGGAGCAACAGGAACCACTAAAATAGATCAGTTTATTGAGGCTGCTAACGAAAAATTTGATAGACTGGAAGAACTGTCTATTTCAAATACAGAACAGATAAACATGATTGAAATAGAGACTTCTGTTATGGATGATCTAAAAGAAGGTATAAGTAATTTAGAAGAACAACTAGCTTTTCTAAATATGGACATTAATACTAAGTTAGCGAACGATAGATCTTATGTTGACACACGAATAAGTGAATCTTTAAGTGATTTTAAAAACGTGGAAATAAACCCAATAAGAACCCAGATACAGATGATAGAGCTGCAGATATCTGACCTGTCAAACAGAATAGAAGATGAGCGTACATTTACTTTGGCAAATATTAATAGACTTGATTTGGGGGTTGCGTAAAATATGCCAAGAGAAACTGACTTTACATATTTTCATGAGTGGGACGGTCTAGCAGAAAACTGGATAACTGATGAGGAATCATTTGATAAAGATTTTCCTACTAAACCGTTTGATCCTAATAGTCGTACATATTCATCTGTAGCTGAATGGATTGTAGAAGTTATATTTGGATTAGAGACTTCATCTGATAGTAGAGATAAGGGTAGTACTTTACCTGGATATGATATAAAAAGTAGAGATGCATATCAGATGATACAGTTATCTCTCGCAACAGAACTAGCTGAGGGTCAGGGCCATTTGGTTGAGTGTTATGCGGATGGCAATGGTGTTGTGCATTTCTATATTATAGGGGAGACTAATTCTAGCATTAACTCATCGCACATATTCTATAGCATAAATACCTCTACTTTATCTAAACAGTGCGATAATGTTTTGGTGATAGGATATGATCCACCGCCAAAAAGATATACTGGTAAGCCTTTTAATCTATTTACATTTAAAGATCGTATAGAAACAGGGTGGGCTACTGCAATAACCCAATCTATTACAGATGATAAAGATCATTTACTATATCCAATTTATCATACATGGGGGGACATACTTGGTCCTGAACAATGTCCTTATTATAGAGAGGGTTATATTGAATATGGTGACACTTTGTTCGAGCAAGATCTTGTATTACAAAAACTAGGAATAACAGATCCTGCTCTGTTTGAAACTGTTTCTACATACATATATAAAATTACTGTACCGTGGTTTAAACAGGCTAGCACTGATGTAAAGTTTAGCAGTACAACTCCTAAGTTTATTGAATTAAAGGGTGGTGACGGCAATCCAGATTTTGGTAAGCTGCAAGAAAGGCAATGGAAAACTAATGTTAAGTATATAGCCTCTCTATGTGCAGAAACTCAAACTACAGATAGTAGTAGAGGTAAAAGGTTGCCACGTAGTAATGAGAAAAAGTTTTTAGGCGTCAGAGAAGTGTATATACATGGATATAAACTGAAGCAGATTAGGCTGGATTTTTATAGAAGTGGTGATAATATAGTAACTGGAGGAGCAGACTTTTTAGTAGATTTGGACAGTGCTTTAGCTGAGCCGTTTAGACTTTCTCGTGGACAGGATTATGTAGTAGTTGATGACCCATCTGATCCTGATTATAAAAAAATCGTGTTTTCTGCTAATATACACCCGGATTATTTAGATAATTTTGGAGGATCTGTAGGCGGAGCAATAAAAGCTACTGTAAGAATTGCGCCTTCAAGTATCTACGATCCAGATACACAAGGCCGCAAAGAATTTGTAGATTTATATGATCCTAGTAATGTAATTTCTGGAAAACTAAAAGATGGTGAAACAGATGTAAACAATCAAGCTGGCTCAACAGCATTGCCGCCATTTAATGAAGCTGTTACTATATTTCCTATGAATGAGGGGCAGTCTGGGTATATTGTTGAAAAAATAGTGGTTATTTATGACTGGAATAACCCGTGTGTAGCTGTTCGTGATGAAGAGAATAATGTGACAGCACTTAATTTAAGCCTGATAACAGTGGAGGTTTATCCTATGATTACTCGTGATGAAAAACCTCCTATATCATGGACACATGGAGGCCGGACAGAGTTATTAGATCCTCTAGAAGTTATACCGGATTACGAAGCTGATACCATTGAAGATTTAGAGTCGAAAACATATGCTAGAGCTTTTACTTCATTGGAGACCGGCGACATAAAAATAACATTACCGTTTTTAGATGCTGATCAATGTCAGACGGTTTCAGCATTCATATACGATATGCAAAACGAGGTTATAAAGCAAACAAATTATATATGCTCACCAGCTGCTGAACCTGTGTTGGGCGAACTTATAGAGGGAAAAACTATAAATTCAATAGATTATTCATACCAGGACGGCAGCCAGTATCTGATTTCTGTGAATGCTGGTCCTATATGGATGGGGATATCTGGGTGGGATACTTCACTTTATCAGAATAAGACCGAACGAATACAGCTAGAAGGAATTGTAACTGGTGTAGATCCAAGTAATATGAAATGTCAGGTGCAGATAGAACAGATAGGAATGATGGATTGTGTAAATTCAACTAAGTCAATATTAGAGAAGGGAGATAGGGTTGCAGTGACTATACATAATAACCCGGTGGCTAAGTAATGGCAAGTATACGGGGACAGAAGGTAAGAGCGAAAGTTACTATAGGGGGAACAGTGGTTGTAACCCCTAATGTGGTATCATTTAATGTTAGAAGAGCAAGAAATCAAATGGCTGCTACATTTTCTGCAAGCTTGAAAATACCACATACTATTGCAAACGATATAGGAGCTGACATAGTTATAGAGGCTGGTTTAAAGGGAAGGTTAAATAAAATATTTACTGGTACAGTAGAGAAAAGCACTATTAATCCTATCAGAACTGACGCATCTATGGTCATGCTTAATATATCTGGTAGAGATGTTTTAGCAGTTTTAGAAGGCCAAAAAATAAATAGACGTGTAAAAACTTATAGAGATGGATCTGAGCCGCCAGAAAGATGGGGAGTAATTAATAGTGTTATTAAACATAATACTTCTAGGATGGAAAAATTTCCTGTAAATATAATTGATCATAAACCAAAAGCAGTACAAACTTTGCCGGTTTTGCCGTTAGATACTACTCCGCCAGCATATGATGTTGATAGGACTGTATTAGACAAAACCGCTAGTAGTATTGAAGTATCTAAAATAAACGAGTAGGAGTTATAAAATGGCGTTCGATGCCTCTACCGAAATAAATCTTGATAGTGAAAATGTAGTAGAATTCACAGTTAGTGTGGGCGATACTATAAAGTTATGTCCGCCCCCAAGTTATCCGCCAATGGGATTTACAAATAAGGATACTACGCAATATTTAAAAGGTTTTTTAATACTGAGGCCGGACCTAGGCAAATTTACAGGTTTACTGGGTGCTTGTGTTAAATATAAGCATGAAAAAAGCGGCAAACAAATTATACAATTTGCTTCTAGAGGATTAGGGGAAAAATACTTCTATGCGATAGTAGCTGGAATTACAGTTCATGATCATGCAAGTATAGCTCAAGGCGGACCGGCATTTGCTACATATTTTTCTGACGTACCGGCAGAACAAACTGAGGAAGGAGACTAATACTATTGGCAACACTTGATACACTTTGTAATTGTAATATAGCTGCTGAGTTTCCTATATTGAGAGGACTTGGTATTATATCAGCTAATTTGAGAACAAATACCGATGTAACTCTTACAGCCGCCAATGTGCCTTTGTATGGAGCTACTACTGGAGACATATCTATAACTGCGTATGCTCCGCTTTCTGGTGAGGATTTGAAATGCCCTGGAAGAGCAGGAGTTAGTTATAACTGGGATAGACGTATAGAATGTGAGAGTGGTAGTCTAACAACGCATTTTATACCTAGGGGAGGTATAAAGGCGTATGTGGAAGGTCCAATTACTCGTAATATAAGTATTACAACGGTTAGAGGGTATACTTCTTTTAGTGCGTCAGCTTCTAGTGGGCCTACTACTCCGTATATATATAATTTACATCAGGATGGTTATAATTTTAGTTATAGTGGAGATCCAATTGCTGTAAGTTCGGCGGATAGTAAAAATCCAAAAACCTTAAGTATTTTTACTGGTACCGGCGTGGATATACTGGCAGGTGCTACATATTATTTACAAAGTTTTTCTTGGGAATATACACCCCCAAATGTACCTACTGTGAGTTATTCATTTTTACTTTCGTATGATGGTTAAAGGAGACAATTATGGATGGTCAATCATATAGGACTATATCATTAAAACTACGGTCATCTGGCGCGGTGCCGATAGGACCAGGAAAATTTCTTGTTCAATCTTTTGGAGTGGATGAGAACGAAGTGAGGGTATGGCCTGCTACCACTACAATTACTAGAAGCAATGATTTTACTGGAGCTAGTATTGTAGGAGATTTATTTCTGCAAATTTTCAACGGTTACCATATCTTACGGCAGGTGGTACGGAAGTTTTTAGTGGGCAAACAGTTGGAAGAACTGAGTTTGATGAGTCCAGGGAAGACTCATTCTTAGGAAGTATAACACGGTAAAAGGGGGAACATGACATGTCAGATTGTGAGTTTATTGATTGTGGTTCACTTTCTATAAGCTATGACGCTACTGGAAAGGCTTCCGTTTCATTGACTGTGATGAGATGTGACAGTAACGAGATAAATTATAGGCTATATAACTCTGGTAATATATGGGGAGGGGTTAGCTTTGATTTGATTATTATGTCGGCGTCTCAAAAACCTATCGTCGGGAGCAGCTGGCATGAATGGGGATTAGGCATGGAAGGAATAGGTAACTAATGGGGTGCGGGTGTGGAAAAACCAAACGTAGACTTGTCAGAGATCCAGGCGACGTTCTAGGTGGGTACAAGTACTTAAAGCCTCATCAAGTAAAAGCCAGGCTTGAGATATTTAAAAGGAATAACTGTAAGGATTGTGGGGATAGATATAAATGTGATTATGCTAAATATGTAGAATGCAAAGGTAAAAAATAAGGAGAGTATTATGGAATTTAAGGTATGCACTAAATGTGGGAAAGAGAAAAATGTGGAGGAATTTGGATGGCAGAATAAATTCAAAGATTATAGACAATCTTGGTGTAAAATTTGTATAAAGGAATATACTAAACAGTGGCACAAAGATAATTCAGAATATTATAAAGAATATCAGAAACAGTATCAGAAAGCCAATCCAGATAAAATAAATGCTAGCGCGGCTAACCGCAGAGCTACAAAAAGAAATCAAACCCCGATTAATGCAAATAGTAGTGACATACAGTGTATATATAGGGTGTGTGATATATTTAATAAACCAGGCAATGAGGTTTATCATGTAGACCATATCCACCCAATTTCAAAGGGCGGGCTACACCACGAAGATAATCTACAGATTTTAACTGCTGAGGAGAATATGAAGAAAAGTAACAAACTGAATAGTGAATATAAGGGATTGACTTTAAAAGAATGTCAAAAAATTATGGGGGATATATAAAATGTCAGTTATCATTGGTAGTGTGACTACTGTACTTGTGGACGGTGTTAGTGATGGCTTCCAGTCCGTGAATTGGAATATAAATAGACAACCAACAAGGCTATGGGAATTAGGTTCTTGGACTCCATGGAGAACGCAAGTGGCTGCTACTGCCACTGTTAGTTTAACTACTTATGCTGGAGCTTTGAGTGTAGTACTACTCTCTGAGGTGACATCGTGTGTTGATAGCACCGCCAAAAAAGATGTTCTTATTAATGCCTCTACTTGTGGTGTTGGCGCAACTAAAACAGTTAATCTCACGGGCATGTATATAATGAGTTATTCGTATTCTAAAGGTGATCCTACAGGCTTCGCTACCGAAAGCTGGTCATTTCAAAAATGGATAGATGCTGGAGTTTCAAACGAGTTTATAACCATGCCTTTACCCACCCTTGTGCTAAGAGGACAAACTGAAGGTAGTAGGTGGGGAGATGTTGGCAATGGATCTACAGACTTAGGTGTGAGATTTATAAATGATCCTGGACCTGCACCAGCAACTAATGATCATATTGTCGTAGGGGAGCAGGGCAGTGTGTCTGCTGGATTTCCTGGACTTGGTCAGGCTAACACTACTCAGTTAGGATTAGTGGATCGTATTGGAGGGGGTAAATTAGAGGCTGGGGGAGAGATTGGGGACTCTAGTGCTAGTATCCCACACACCCCAATTTATTTAGGATAAGGAGAGCATTATGAAATTTGGAGTGGCAGAGCGCTATAGGTTGGAAATATATTGGAGTAAGGCTGTTTATAAGAAAGAAGGAGAAGCTATTTTAGTAGGATGTTGTATGGCTGGGCCTGTTATAAAGGAAATAGATCAAATGGAGCAGGAAGATTCTATATCTTTAGATTTTAGTAATCAGTATCGTATATTTGTTCCACAGCATTATATAGTGAAGTTATCGTGGAAAGGGGTTTCACATACACCCACAAAAATATATTTGGACAATGTTGTTTTGTCTAACAAATTTACAAATTCTGTTCCTAAATTGAATGACAATGATTTTATGGTGGTAGATACGAAAGATCATACAGATACGAAACATGAACACCATCTCACATATCCTGCGTATTTAGTAAGCAGGGATGGGAATTTATAATTTCAGGGAGAAGTAAATGCCAAGAAATCCAGTAGAAAAATGCGAAGTAACATGGGACGATAGATATGGTACTACAAGTAGTGGTAATTTTGCTGGACACAAAACCAAAGAGTGTATAGAGGATGTTATAGATTTACCTACCATACGTGCTGAATTTCCTTGGGTTGCTCAGCATGATTCTGATTATCGTCGTTTCCATTACTATCATTTTAAATGTCCGTATGCTTTTGATAGAGAAGATCCTGTTGTATATCCACAGCCTGATGTACATCCGCATCTTGTAAGGAATTTATTGGATAGAACTAGTGACTATTATTGGACGTATATTTATAGTATTACTGGCGGCGTTATTACTTATTACGAAGTGCCGCTAAGTGAGAGATCTGCACATACTGCTACGGGTGGTATGATGATTAAGCATATTAGAGGATCAAGATATGGATGGTTATGCGTTGATCCTGAATGCCCGTATTATTTAGGAACGGCTACAATTACACCTACAGGCTTAACTATAGCTGGTAGAAACTATTTTTATTATTAAGGAGGAGTTAGAATGGCTACTAATATCACCGTCTATGATTTAGACAACTATCCTGATAATGCTAAAACAATAACCACTGATCAAACTACTGTTGTGCCTACTGGAGCATATGGTGATGAGAAGTGGGTGTTATCTTTTACAACGTCTGCATATAGTGATAACACTAATTTGACAGCTATACAGGATATTTATGTTCAAGATTTAAAAGCTGGGTGGATAAAAAGCTCAGGACTTGTAAGTGGCCCGTATGTTGTTGGGGTTAGTAATGATTCTTTAGGAGTTAAAATAGATAACAGCAGTAAGTACTACTATATAGATGTGACTAATGGTTCCTATGGGGGGGACAGTTTGGCAAGTGAGTTACAGACTAAAATAAGGGCTGTACCTACAACTAGTGGTATAGGATGGAGCTCAAGTGATGATTCACTGGCGTATAAAAATTCTGTTGTAGAATACAATGATGGTAAATTCCGCATTGTTTCTGGTAGTGTTGGCGCTTTTTATACTGGTTCTAGTAGATCTTCAGTTCAGGTTTTAGCCTCTGTAGGTGACACATTGTATGATGATCTTGGTTTTAATTTAGGGGTTGATAGTGAAACTCTTGCTGGTGTTGTAGTTAAGGAAGCTACGGTAGCTAGTACCTACACTGGTGGCACATCACCAATGTCTATAAGTGCTGATATTGGTGCTACTGCAGGGGATGCAGTGATGATTACCAATGGTACTAATACTGAATATTTTACTGTTTTGTCTGGTACAGTAACCTCGTTAGAAGTTGCTATAATTAATCCTCATACTTTTGATGCTATTGCTAATACCTATAGTGGTGGTGGGGTATCAAAGGTCCAGTTACTAAGAGCCCAAGATCCAGAGGGAAAGCCTACGAGTTTTCGTAGTACTGTTGATAGTGCTGTGAGATGGGGAATACTGTCGATTATAAATCAGATTGATTTTAGTTCATAAAAGGAATAATATATGGCCGAGTTTTATGTAAAATTCGCTCAACTATAGTAAGGCTGTTAAATTTAATATTACGTTGAGATATGTTGGAGTAAAAAGTGAGGATGGTGCTTATACTTGGGTTTTAGAAATTGGCACTACTTATCCAGATGCTAGTGGTGATTCTATTTCATCCAAGAAAATCCATAATATTTCTGCGGAGAATCTCGATGAAATTATCGAAGATGCACTGGCTGATCTATGTGTACAAATAGATTGGTCTCCTTTGGTTCGGGATAAAGAAGCACCATATGTAGAATCCGCTAGCCCGACTGGGTCTGGGGTTAATTTGTACTCTGATGTTCTAATAACTTTGAAGGATATTTTACCCTCGGCGGGAATAGATTTATCCAGCATAAAAATAACGCTTAATAACAGTATGACAGATTTTGATATAACTAGTGAAGTAGTAACAGAAGGAGATCCATATGAGTATAATCTAAAATGGTCTCCGGTATTAAGAATACGAAGTACATATGATTAAGGAGTAAGATATGGCAACTGAAAATATTAAGTTAATAGCTGCAAGTAATCAGCAAGGCAATTTCACTATAGATGAAGGATATTTTTATACTTTTGACAATTTGCAAGACAACCTGCTAGTGAAGACGGATGATGGTAATACAGCATTTTCATATCCGTTTGATACTTTATTGGGCAACACAGCCAATGACGCAGTAATTAGTGCCGAATTCGATGGTGTATATTTCTGGAGTTTGCAAAATTTGCCGAGTAATGAAATTGCTATTAAAAGATGGAAAATAAATAACTATGTATGTAAATTGCAACAAACTATATCAGGATCTGATATAAATGCTGATAACTATGATTCTGATGCATTTTCTGTTGCTCATTATCATACTAGTTTTGCTATCGCAACTTCTAGTGGTGCTAGTACTATTCTTATGAATGAATACTCTGATAATACTACTCTGATGGGATTTACTACAACAGTTGGAGATGGGCTAACTTTACACCTTGGTCCAAACACTAATGGTCAGGAAGAAGATGTGGAGGTTACTACTACAGTTTCTGGTGGAGTAACTATTTCTGGAACCATTCAATACGACTATGCTGAAGATACTGATGAAATAAACTTCTATACTTATATATGGTTATTCAACAGTAACGCTGGCGGAGCACTATATAAAGTTGATGCATATACTGGAGCTTATGTAACTAAATATGATAGTGGTGCTTATAGTTCTGTAGGCGCTGCTACCTTCTATCAAGTTGATTCTTTCACTGCGTATGGGGATGTGGATACTCTTGTTTATGTTAAAGGGACCAATATATTATTTGTCAATGTCGGGGTTGCTGGAGCCACATTACCATATTATGGCTCAATGGTGCTGGAAAATATTCAATCTAATGAGACTACAGTTATTCCTGTTCAGGATTTGGCTATGGATGATCAAAATGTGTATAGATTGCAGTTAACAGGCGACGGTGCGGATAGCGCATGGACAAATTATAGTTATGAACTATCGTCTTTGGATTCATTTATAACTTCTATTTCGCTTGCGGCTTATCCTGCTATTCTTGCTGCGAATGGTATAGCAACTGCGGGCATAACAGCTATAGTGAAAGATCAGTTCTTACAGCCTATAGTAGCACGATCAGTTGCTTTCACAGAAGATAGTGCTACTGGTAGTATTACTGGTAGTAATCCGGTTAATACTGATGGTGATGGTAAAGCTTCCACTACCTACAAATCTGGTACTGTTGCGGAAGAAGTTAAAGTTACTGCTACAGCTGAACAGACATAAGAGGTATAAATGGCATACGAAAATCTTAATTTTAAAAAAGCCCATATGACATTTGATGAAGGTTATTTCTATATGTTTGATGATGGCTGGGATACTTTGCTTCAAAGACTGGCAGATGGTGGCACAGCTTTTAGTTATCCACTGAGTGATACAATTGATAGTGCAGTTACAAGCCTTGAATATGATGGTATAAATTTCTGGACTTTACAAGATCCTGGTGCGGGCACTATAACAATTAGAAGATGGCAAGTAGAGAATAGTATTTGCTGGTTAAAAAACACTTTAAATTTTTCCACATTTGATTCAGATACATTTACTGTAGAACATTATCATACTTCATTAGCTGCTACGGCTTCCGGCGGAACCACTGATATTCAATCAGCTAGTTATGGTACAGTAATTACAAGTGGAACAGTTTTGACATTAGGTCCAAACTCCTCTAGTCAATATGAAGATGTAACAGTTAGTTCAATAAGTGGAACAAACATGGTTTTAGTTTCTGGCACTCAAAATGCCTATGACTCAGGCGACGAGATTAATTTTTACAATAATTTATGGATATTTAATAATGATGGTAGTGGTAGTTTGCACAAAATAAACGCAAGAACTGGTGCAAATATAACCACTTATAGTGACAGTGAATATGATAATATAACAGCTTGCACTTTCGCGCGGGTAAGTAATGTAACATCATCAACTGTGGATGCGCTTATATACTCTAAAGCGACTAATCTTAAGTATTTGAATGTTAATACCATGTCATTATATGACACAATGACTATGGATAATTTAAAAGTAAATAATACCACCATCATTGTAATTTATGACATAGCCATAGCTGGTAATACTATTTACCGATTACAAAAAGAAGCCAAATATTATGGTGGCGATTATAGTTGGACATATTATAATTATGTGTTATCAACTGTAAGGCGATTTATAGATACTGTGAGTATTTCTGCATATCCTACAATTTTGCCAAACAACGCAGTGAATGTCAGTGAGATTACGACGATAGTTAATGATCAATATGGTGATGGTGTGGTAAATAAACCAGTGTCTTTTACTGATACTGACAGTGTGGGATTTATAACTATAAATCCTGCATATACTGATCTTTTTTTCGGGACTGGAGAAGCTATTAGTTATTACAAAGCTGGGATAGTAGTGGCTACTGTAACTATAACTGCTACAGCTACCCAGTATGATTAAAAAATAAAAAAACATGGGGCA
>LAZR01001608.1_pt1 | contig 14115 bp, 12 predicted proteins | sample 329461 | NCBI WGS metagenome assembly LAZR01 (sample SAMN03002196, study PRJNA259156) | marine sediment metagenome | biome: sea floor; feature: Hydrothermal impacted sediments; material: marine sediment; isolation source: Loki non-amplified sample from Loki's castle hydrothermal vent sediment ...
CCGCATTATTGGTGTTGAGACCGGTGGTTGTCCTCATACAGCAATTCGTGAAGATGCTTCTATGAATCTCGAAGCCGTAGCACAACTCAGTGAACGATTCGATCCCCTCGATATCGTCTTTATTGAGAGCGGTGGTGATAATTTAGCGGCAACATTCAGCCCAGAATTATCCGATCTTACCTTATATGTTATTGATGTCTCGGCAGGTGAAAAGATACCCAGAAAAGGTGGCCCGGGTATTACAAAATCAGATTTATTGATTATCAACAAAACGGATTTGGCACCGCTGGTAGGGGCATCTCTGGAGGTCATGGAGCACGATGCCAAGAAAATGCGTGGTGAGAAACCGTTCTTTTTTACCAATATGAAAGAGGAAAGTGGATTGGAAGACATCATTCAATTTATTGAAAAGCAAGGCTTAATGCTGAATTAATACTGTGATGGAGAAATTAAAATGAAAAAAAGTATCGTTACATTAGCAGCTCTTTTGGGCATTCCGCTTGCGGCGATGGCACATCCTGGCCATGAAGCAGTAGGATTTTTAGGTGCCTTTATGCATCCATTAACAGGCATAGATCATTTACTGGTGATGTTAGCTGTCGGATTCTGGGCGGCGCGTGCAGGTAGTGAAAATAGGTTTATCATTCCGTCACTTTTTTTAGGGGCTTTATTCGCAGGCCTGTTTGTCGGAACATTGATGACAGCCTCATCGCTTGTCGAACAGAGTATTGCCTTGAGTGTTATTGCGATGGCCATTGTTTTGGTAGTTGCTAGCCGGATTCCATTCGCATTACAGTTGATTATTACCAGTGTTTTTGCCGTATTACATGGGCTAGTCCATGGGCAGGAGCTTATTACTAGTGGAAATAGCTTTATCGCCTGTGCTGGTTTAGCTTTATCAACTAGTCTTATTTTAGCTGTTGGATACGTCTTAGGTAGTCAAAAACAAAAACTGGGTGCATTCTTACAACAGGTTCTAGTCGCTATTTTAACTGTCGCTGGTTCTGTTTTAGTGCTTAGCTAACTATCCACTGAATGATGTTATGAAATGTCCTGACACACATCAGGACATTTTTTTATCTGCGCAAGATTACGTAGATAATCCAGTTAAATAGATCAGGTAATATGCTACTCAGAATGAGTTTAGTTGCTGTTTGTATCATGGACTGGCAAAAGCATCTCCACACCGTCAGGACACTATATTGACTTCGAATGATGCTACAAACGAGATTCCAAGTAATGATGCACCTCAACGCATCATTAAGATTCGTCGTGATTACAATACTTGGGTTGCCAACGAAACTTTAGAAGATTACGCGCTCAGGTTCACACCACATTCCTTTAGGAAGTGGTCTATTTTTCGCGTGTCCAATACAGCCCTCGGTGCTATCTCTTTCCTCGTTTTAGAAGCTATCGGCGGCAGTATTGCGGTTAATTATGGTTTTATAAATGCCTTTTGGGCGATTCTCACTGTTAGTTTAATTATCTTTTTGACCAGTTTGCCCATCAGTTATTACGCGGCGAAATATGGTTTGGATATGGATTTACTGACCCGTGGTGCTGGTTTTGGCTATATTGGCTCGACCATCTCTTCCTTTGTATATGCCACGTTTACCTTTATTTTATTCGCTCTTGAAGCGGTCATCATGGCCTATGCCTTGAGTTTATATTTTGAGATACCACTCTATATGAGTTATCTCATTTGTGCCGTTGTCGTGATCCCTCTGGTGACACACGGCGTGACCTTGATCAGCCGAATCCAAATGATTACTCAGCCACTCTGGCTATTTATGATGGTGCTGCCCCTGGTCTTTATTTTCTATAAACAACCTGATGCTTTATCAGGGCTGATGCATTTCGCTGGTGAGTCTGGTTACGATAACGACTTCAATATCTACATGTTTGGAACTGCGATTGCGATTGGTATGGCCTTGATTCCTCAAGTGGGCGAACAAGTCGATTTCTTACGCTTTATGCCTGAAAAAACATCGCAAAATCGTTTTAAATGGCACTTAGGTGTTCTTATGGCAGGGCCTGGCTGGATAACGATGGGCATGTTGAAAATGTTTATCGGTGCACTATTGGCCTATTTAGCCATTATGTCTGGTAAAACCATCGAACAGGCAATCAATCCAACGCATATGTATTCTGTGGCCTTCAGTTATGTCTTCTCGAATGCAGGAGTCATATTGGCGGTGACAGTATTCTTTGTTGTGTTGTCACAGATCAAAATTAATATTACTAACGCTTATGCGGGGTCTTTAGCATGGTCAAACTTCTTTGCTCGCTTAACCCATAGTCATCCTGGTCGCGTTGTTTGGCTTTTGTTTAATGTGTTAATTGCCACCATGTTGATGTTACTGGATGTTTTCCAGGCACTTGAGCAAATACTTGGGCTCTATTCAAACATCGCGATTTCGTGGATAACGGCTGTGGTGGCAGATTTAGTGATTAATAAACCCCTTGGCTTAAGTCCAAAAGGCGTCGAGTTTAGAAGAGCCTATTTGTACGATATTAATCCCGTTGGTGTCGGCGCTATGGGCATTGCCTCACTTTTGTCTGTCGTCGCCTTTTTGGGTGCCTTCGGACTCGAAGCTCAGGCCTTTTCATCCTTTATTGCAATGATTACAGCCTTGATAGCCACACCTGCAATCGCTTGGTTCACTAAAGGCAAATACTATCTTGCCAGACAGCCATATCAATTTCATCCTAAACAGACCAAAGCAACCTGCAGTATTTGTGGTCGTGATTATGAAATTGATGACATCGCTCATTGTCCGGCTTATCAAGGTCCAATATGTTCACTGTGTTGTTGCCTTGATGCGCGTTGTAATGACGCCTGTAAACCTCATGCCAGACTCACATCACAATGGCAGTCGGTAATAGATAAGCTATTACCATCATCCTGGTCGAGCAATATTCATAGTGGCGTGGGTCACTACTTGTTATTGATGACCCTGACCATATTAGTCTTAGCCTCTATATTTGGATTGATCTATATTCATATCTCATTAACGGTGACAGATTATTCGGCATTAATTATGCCGCAGATACAAGTTGGTTTTGTTAAAGCCTATTCTGCCTTGGTGTTGGTCAGTGGCATTATCGTTTGGTGGTTAGTGCTGACATCACAAAGTAGAAATGTGGCACAACAAGAATCGAATAATCAAAACAGCTTATTGCAACGAGAAATTGTGCTGCATAAACAAACGGATGCTGAACTTCAGTTGGCACGAGAAATTGCAGAACAGGCGAATGAAGCAAAAAGTCGCTATATAACAGGGATAAGCCATGAGCTAAGAACACCGCTAAACAGCATTCTAGGATATGCACAGTTATTAGATAATAATGCTGATATTGTCGACAAAAACAAACACGCCACAAAAGTTATATTACGAAGCGGTGAGCACTTATTGTCATTAATAGAAGGCACTTTAGATATTGCCAGAATCGAAAGTGGCAAATTGCAGTTTGAAATTAAATCGTTACGTTTTCCAGAATACATCGAACAAATTATCAGTATGTTTGAGATTCAAGCCAAGAATAAAGGGCTCTATTTCAATTACGATATTCCTAAAAACCTTCCTGCCGTGGTCAGAGCGGATCATAAACGCTTGAGTCAGATTTTAATCAATATTATCGGTAACGCCGTTAAATATACCCGTGAAGGTGGGATAGATATTACCTTCCGTTACGCACGAGAATTTTTGTCAATTGAAGTGGCTGATACAGGACTTGGAATTGAGCAGCACGAAATAGATAAAATTTTTGAACCGTTTACACGTGGCAATAGTGCTAGTGGTATCGGTGGAACAGGTCTTGGTTTAACGATTTGTAAATTGCTCACGCAATTAATGGGTGGCGTACTTGACTTAAAAAGTAAGAAAGGTGAGGGGACCACATTTTACATACGTTTATACCTACCCTTTGTCAGACAAGATGAAGCATTACCAAGTTTAGCGACCCAGATGCCTGTCGGTTATGAGGGGGAGACGCGCCGTTTATTAGTCGTCGATAATGAACCAGTTGATCGCGAATTTTTGATCAATGTGCTGGAACCGCTGGGTTTTGATATCAGAGAAGCCGCCTCTGGTGCGGAGTGTTTGCGAATTTATCCCGAGTTTAAACCTGACATTATCTTTATGGATCTGGCGATGCCAGAAATGGATGGCTGGGAGACGTCTAATTTGATCAGAAATGTACATCAATCTGATGTCATTATCTGTATTATCTCTGCCAATGCGTTTGACAGAAACTTAGAAAATACCTCAGGAATTTTACCGAGTGACTTCATATTAAAACCCGTTAATTTAATGGACTTGATTAATTGGATCGGCGAGCGCTTAGAATTAACTTGGATACAACAGTCACCAGTAGAACAGAAAACAGGTTCTGACCAACCTTACAAACTTCCTTCTTTGCAGCAATTAGAGTCGTTATTAGAGATGTTAAATCTTGGCTATATTGTTGGCGTGAATGAGATCATTGATCAAATTGAGGCCGAAGGCGTTGCTTCATCTCAGTTTTTATCAGAAGTTCGTGAGATGGCGGCATCATTTCAGTTGGAGAATATGAAACGTTATATTGAAGAGAAATTGAATCATGCCTAAACCTAATCAAAATGCAGTAGTTTTGGTGGTGGATGATGCGCCAGATGCGCTAGCTTTATTGCATGGCTCACTAGTGGAGTCTGGCTACACGGTACTAGTCGCCAATAATGGTACGGACGCGATACGAATTTGTAATGAAGCCTATCCCGATATTGTTTTGTTAGATGCTGTGATGCCTGGTTTAGACGGCTTTGAAGTTTGTAAAAAGCTCAAACATGACCTGAATACGCGACATATACCGGTCATCTTTATGACGGGGCTGACAGAGCCAGAAGATGTGGTAAAAGGCTTTTCAGCAGGTGGTATCGACTATGTTACAAAACCGCTTAGTCCTATTGAGGTCATAGCAAGACTGAACACGCACCTGAAGAATTCAAGGTTAATGAGTCATACCCAAGGTGCATTAGATGCATTCGGTCAGGCAGCCATTGCTGTGTTACCAAAAACAGACAAGATCATTTGGCAAACACCTTTAGCACGTCAATTAATTGATAAGTATTTTGCGCCTAATGATGCGGATACCCAAGTTCATAACGCGCAGTTGCAGAATTGGATACAACAATTGAGTGATGGTGGACGAACTCGTCTTAGACCACTAGTAATACTTCATCCAACGGGGCGCTTAATTTTCACTCCGGCAGATATTCGTAGTGAAGAACAATGGTTAATTTTACTAAGAGAAGAGTCAGAGACTGCACAGGTTGAAGCACTTAAATCAGTCTTCAAACTCACTAAGCGAGAAGCAGAAGTACTCCATTGGGTGATCTTGGGTAAAACAGATAAAAGTATTGGTGAAATACTGGGTACCAGCCCACGTACAGTTAATAAACATATGGAACATGTTTTTGTGAAATTAGGTGTTGAAACACGCACGGCTGCCGCCTCTCTGGCAGTGACAAAATTACACACTTCTAATAGCCAGGGTAATTAGTTAACTAACTGATCTTTATATTATTAATCGGTACTGGATAAAGCGGTAAAAGAATCTATATCCATTTTTAAATACTAAGAGTAGAGTGTGCTGACATTTTCTCACTGAGAGTACGGCACCATGACTACATTTGCTCACCAACACATTGAATCTATTGCTATTGGTCGTAGTTTTTCGCAAGCTGAGATGGAGTTGTTTATCAGTGAAAACTACCGCAGTGTTCGTATCCATGACGCAAGACAGGTTGAACTTGAACAAGGTGAAGCGTTCATCTTTGATTATGGTGTGGTGGTTTTTTGGGGAGTGAGAGAAGACAGTAAACAATCGCTGTTAGCTAAGTTATCGCCTTATATTATTGATACCAAGCACTCACCTGATTTTGAACAATATGCGTTTAGTGAACAGACTGAAACGATCAAAATGCATGCTGACATTATCAGTTTTGCCAATGAAAATAACCTTGAACGCCTCGCCGTGTCTCATGCCCTTGCTCAATCAGTCAAACTAGCTGAGTTTGAGCGTGTCGCCCAAGGTGTTATTTTGGCGCATGAATACATTCCTAAAGCACTTGCTGAAACAGGCAAAGTGCCGATGAGTCGTAAAGATATCGCAAAATCTAGAGGGGTATTATTTGGTGCCCGCGGTGATATCTTATTGAATTTTAATCTGCTCGATACGCCTGAATTTTTCTGGGATTATCCAGAATTGGAAACTCTATATTCATTGGTGGAAAAATATTTAGATATTCAACCACGCATCAATGTACTCAATAAAAAGCTAGAAGCCATTCATGAGCTATTGGATATGTTGGCAAGTGAGCAAAACCACAAACATTCGAGCTTGCTTGAGTGGATTATTATCATTTTGATCGCACTTGAAATTGTGTTATTCATTGGTTGAGTAAACCCTACGTTGATAACATTAACTATGTAACACAATAATTTCACACAGACTTTATGCCTTTAGAGGTTTGATGTCATGAAGGGATAAGTACTGTATGCATTGCTTTTATGTTTCATAGGCCTATTGATTTGAGCAACAATAAGCATTTAATACATTTCATGACGAAAACTGTAGATTTTGATATCTTCAATGCCTATGATTAATCCTTATTCACTTATGAAGGGTATACATGGAAACGTATTTTGATGCGCACATCCTCATAGTTGATGATAACCCGACAAACGTTCTCCTTCTCAAAGCCTTGTTAGAGTCCTCTGGCTATTATAATTTGGCGTCGACGACTGACCCACGCACTGTCTTGCAGCACATAACAGAAAACACTACTGATTTATTAATTTTAGATATTCGTATGCCATTCTTAAATGGTTTTGACGTTATGGCTCTCCTTAGTAAGCAGCTGGGGGATGCCTCTCCACCGGTTGTTGTGATGACAGCGCAAATCGACGAGGAAACACGAAAAAAAGCCTTTGAATATGGCGCATTAAATTTTTTGACCAAACCTTTTGACCATGACGAAGTGCTAAAACGAATTAACAACATTTTGGCTATTCAGTATCGAAATAAGAAAAGCACCTCTCAAGCACAAGAACTTCAGCAGTTAGTCGATAGCAGAACAGAAGAGTTGCAAGCCCTGTCACTGCAAGAGCCCTTAACAGGTTTACCAAATCGGCGAGCTTTAAAACAAGAAATGCAGAATAACATTGCCAAAGGCAAATTTATTACGGTGATGTTTATCGTTATTGATAATGTTAATGTCATGGCCAATGTTCATGGCTATCAAGTGCTAGAGAAACTGCTCTGTCATATTAGCCAATTGCTGAAAGACTGTTTCAACGATTCACAGCATTATTTAAGTAGTTGGGGAAGTTATGAGTTTGTATTGATGTCAACGTGTAATGATCCAGGATCTGCGTTTATCAGTGCAGAAAAAATAACTGACATATTACAAGACATTCACACCATTGATAATTTACGCTTGCAGTTGAATGGACGTGTTGGCCTTTGCGACAGCCGTACAGAGTACAAAGATGTGCTTGATTTGATAGATTTTGCGGCTATTGCCTTGCCTAATTTTAAAGAGCAGCGACGATATCGTTTTTACGAAACGAAGTTACGTGACGTGCTCAGATACAAACAAAATATCTTGACTGAAATTCGTTCTGCTCGATTCGGTGCTGGTTTATCGCTTGTTTATCAAGCTAAAGTAGACTTGGCATCTGGACAAGTGAAGTCAGCGGAAGCGCTGCTTCGCTTCAATAGCCGTTTAGGGCAGTTATCTCCGGCAGACTTTATTCCTCTTGCCGAAGAAAGTGGTGATATTTTATTTATTGGTGATTGGGTTATTAACCAAGCAATCAGTCAGTTAGAAACATGGCTTGAACAAGGGCTCATCGATGAGCAGTTCAGTGTTGCTGTCAATGTCTCAACTGAACAATTAATGGATGGCGAGTTTGCTCAAAAATTATTAGTGAAATTAGATAAATCGAGCATTAATAATTCTATGCTGCAATTAGAAGTAACTGAATCAAGTTTGATGCGAGATGTCGATAAAGCTACTAAGCAACTCAAACTGTTGGCGAGTAGGGGAGTGAAAACAGCGATTGATGATTTTGGTACGGGTTATTCATCGTTAGCATATTTATCTACCTTACCGGTCAATTTGCTGAAAATTGATCGTATTTTTATTAGCGATATAGAGACAAATAAAAATAATCTAAGTTTGGTGGAAACCGTGCTGACAATGGCCAAAAACTTTAACTGTCAAGTTGTTGCAGAAGGTATAGAAACACAAACTCAGTCAGACATATTGTCGGCATTAGGGTGTGAATTCGCACAGGGTTATTTCTTTAGTCGGCCCGTGCCACCACAAGAGTTTCTAGAATACTATCAGCAACATCGTGGCGCTTAAATAGCGCCACGGTTTGCGTTTTATTAGACCTTGAAACGACCCATTAACGACATCATGTCTTGATAGAAAGCCGTAATCTTTCCTGAAATTTGATCGCCGGTTGTTGAGATTTCTCTCGCTGCTTCAGTCTGTTGGTTAAGTCCGTGTAGGTTCGCACTGATTTCCTCAGCCACAGCAGTTTGTTCTTCAGTGGCTGCTGCTGTTTGCAGAGCCATATCATTCACACGACGCGATGATAAACGGATATCGTTGAATACCGTTTCTGCCTGGCTAAACGTGGCTGCTGTTTTGTCGACATCCGCTTTGCCTTGGACAATAGCAGACGACGATTGATTCACCGAATTTTGTAGTTGTGTAATGATGCCGCCAATATCATCTGTACTCTGTTGCGTGCGTGTAGCAAGAGAGCGTACTTCTTCAGCAACAACAGCAAATCCACGGCCATGCTCACCCGCTCTAGCTGCTTCAATCGCAGCGTTTAATGCAAGAAGATTGGTTTGCTCAGCTACTGAGCTGATGACTTCTAATACAGATAAAATACTGGTTGAGTTTTTCTCGAGTTGCTGCGAGTTCTCAAGCACCACGTCCATATCGTGGATTAACTCAGCGATACATCTATTGGAGTCTTCAACGACACTTATTCCCTTACTGGCAAGGTTTGAGGTTTGTTCTGCTTCTGATGCTGAGTTTGTGGCAACATTTGACATTTCTTTATTGGCTAAACTCATTTCATGTACAGCACTTACAATCGATTCGGTTGATACATTCAGATTTTCATTAATCCCTTTAGTTTTTTGTGATGAATCTGACAGCTCTCTAGTTAGTGAACTAAGGCTGTTTACATTGGTCACTGTTGCTTTGATTAATTCTTGCAGTTTTTCAACAAAACGATTGAAAGCCATTGCAAGCTCACCAAATTCATCTTTTGAGGTCACATCGATTCTTGCCGTTAAATCACCATCACCAGAGGCGATCATATTGATACGGCTAATAAGCATATTAATATCGTTAGTCAGTCTTTTAGGGATAATGTAGCTAAAGTATATCGCGATCGCCATAATGATGAGTATGGTAGTGATGGTCAGTGTCATACTTTGTTTGATGTCTTTGCTAAGTTCTTCGTCTAATTTATGAAACTTGGTTAATAACAGCTCACCTTTTTTATCCAAAATAGAACGAAGCGCTTGGAAGTCGGTTTCTTCTTGCTGAATAAGAGTCTCATCTCCGTTAGATTGAATCATCCTTTGACCTGTTTGATACCACTGAGCGTATGCAGCCTCGAATTTCTCGACACCAGATGATACATCGGGAAAGGGCTGTGTGTATTCGAGAAAGTCCATGTATCGCTGATGAGCTTGTTTAGCATTTTCTGCCCAAATCTCGGTCTCTTTAGTCACGTCACCACGCTGTTCAGCTGCATTGATGGATGCAATTTTTGCCTGATGTAAATCTCTATCTGCATTCAGGATTTTCTCATTGGCTGGCATAAACAGATCAGCTTGCAGGTGAATAGCATGATCTTGCTTTTGCAGCATCCATGAAAATAAGCCAATAACGATGATAATCGATAAACCCAAGATAAGAACAGGAATAGAGCTTTTGGCTCGAATACTATTGAGTGATACTTTCATACGACTAACCTTTATACGAAAAAAATAGTGCTGTGGACTAACTACCTGAATATGTTTTCGGCAGAGGAATAACATTTATGAATTATTTGATTAAATAGTTATGAAAAGCGTTATCGACTAGACGTATGGCACAGCCATTATTGGCCAATTTGAGATATTGTGAGCCCCCCTAGCGAACTATACTGATCTGTAGTTACAGTTATATAACCTCACTAGAATTGGAGTAAACATGATTAATGCATACGCCGCGCTTGAAGCAAAAGCAGAACTCACCCCATACCAATATGATCCAGGCGCACTTGCTGCAGATGAAGTCGAAATAAATGTACTTTACTGCGGTATCTGCCACAGTGATATTAGTATGATTGATAATGACTGGGAACTATCGAGTTATCCACTTGTAGCTGGTCATGAGGTGGTGGGTGAAATTGCACAGCTCGGTTCGTCAGTAAACGGATTTACAGTAGGTCAGAAAGTAGGATTGGGTTGGCTTTCAGACTTTTGTGAACAGTGCGATGAATGTCATACCGGCGATGAAAATTTATGTGCTGACTTAACGGGGACCATCGTCGGCCATCATGGTGGTTTTGCAGACAAAGTCAGAGCTAATGCAAATAGTGTGATTGCGTTGCCTGAGGGGATAGATCTAAAAACGGCTGGGCCATTACTTTGCGGCGGTATTACCGTCTTTAATCCGTTAGTGCAGTTCGGAATCAAACCAACGGATAAAGTCGCTGTAATCGGTATTGGTGGTTTGGGTCATATGGCATTACAGTTTCTGAATGCATGGGGATGTGAAATCACCGCTTTTACTAGTGAGTCGAAAAAACAAGAGGCCCTAGATATGGGGGCACATTATGCGATTAATTCACGCGATGAAGCCGAGCTCTCGTCGCTTTCTGGCAAGTTTGATCTAATTTTATCAACCGTTAACGTTAAGCTTGATTGGAATCTATACTTGAGTAAGTTGAAACCACGAGGACGTTTGGTTTTTGTAGGGGCCACATTGGATCCATTGGATGTGATGGTACCTAATCTAATTGAAGGACAAAAAACGATTTCAGGGTCTGATACAGGCAGTATCAATACAATTTCTAGAATGCTTAAGTTTGCACAGCAACACAATATTCAGCCGATCATTGAGGTCTTACCTTTCGATAAAATTAATGATGGAATTACTAAATTAAGAAGCGGTAATGTTCGTTATCGTGTGGTGCTTGAAAAATAAGGCTTGTGGCAGTGATTGGCATAGGCCTAAAATGGCGCACACTTTCTTATTCAATGGAGCACAAACATGTCAGATTTAGAACCAGTATGGTTTAAAACAGCTGAGGCAACAGTGTTTGCAAGTGATGACCAAGGTACCGATGCGATGCCAGAAATTCTTATTGGCAGTGTAGAGGGACCCGCCGGTCATGCTTTTGCTAATCTGATGGGGCAAACGGAAGGGCACACAAGAATGTTTGCCATTCGTGCGACAAACCAGCAAGTGAAACCTGCCACAATGATTGTGCCAAAAGTGACTATAAAATCATCAGATTATGTTGAGTTATTTGGTGGTCCAGTTCAATCAGCGGTAGCTGATGCAGTGTTAGATAGTGTTATCGAAGGTGTTATTCCTAAAGAGCATGCTGAAGAATTATGTATTGTGGCTATGATTTGGATTTCACCTGAAGCAGCTGCGAATCCTGATGTGGATCGCAAAGATCTTTATCGTACAAACTATGAAGCGATGAAGTTAGCCATTAAACGTGCCATGACAGATTCCCCGACCATTGATGAGTTGATCGCTAATCGCCATAAGATTCATCATGAAATGTATGATCCTGAAACTGGCGAGTCTCAGTGGTAAGGTCCAACTTACACAGCACGTTTGTATAAAACAATAAACCGAACCTCGTGTTCGGTTTATTGTTTTATAGCGTGGCTATTTAGTTTTGTTGTTAGTATCGGCTAGATTATTATTGATGCGCCAAGGAGTCCCATTACACGTGGTGTATGTCTTACACTGAGTGGTACAGCCGCGGCAAGGAAGACGAGAGTAGGTTTGTTTGTGTTTATTCAAATCAATGACGGTCATTTGCATCCTTAAGAGTCAGTTTTACATGCCAGCTAGTGTAAGTCAGAGAGGTGATGACAGAGTGAAAAAAACTATCGCGCTGGGAATTTCCTCTCATCTTATAACTTAATCTAAGACCAAACTAGGCGAGTGCTGAGAAATGAAGAAATCATCACAGATGATCATTTTCAGCATAGAATAATTGAGAATTAATAATGAGTAGATATTGTGTCCTCAACAAAAGATGAATTTAGTTTAACGAAATTAACTGAAAAATTATTTGAGTCAATCATACAGTCGAGTAATGATGCCATCGTCTGCAAAACACTTGATGGCATAGTGCGAAGCTGGAACCCGGCCGCTGAAACTATTTTTGGTTACACTGCCTCTGAGATGATCGGGCAATCGATGCTCAAAATTTTTCCTGAGGATCAAATTAGTGAAGAAGAAGATATCATTTCTAGATTGTCACATGGTGAAGTGATTAATTCTTATCAGACTATAAGGAAACATAAGTCAGGGAAACTGCTTAATGTTTCTGTCACGATATCTCCTGTATTTGACGACGAAGGAAATGTGATCGCGGCGTCTAACATCGCGCGAGACATTTCTGAACAAACTCAGGCGCAAGAAATTCTCTGGAAGCAAGCCAACTATGACGCTTTAACAGGGCTCGCTAACCGTGATTTATTGATGAAGTCGTTGACTCACGAAATTGAAATGGTTCAACAGTCTAATAATCGAGATTCACTTGCCATTTTGTTTTTAGATTTGGATCATTTTAAAGAATATAACGATACTCACGGCCATGATTTTGGCGATGAACTGTTAAAACATGCGGCTGATATTTTGTCTAAAACCTGTCGAAATGCGGATTTGATTGCGCGTTATGCTGGTGATGAGTTTATTATTTTACTATCGGGTGACTTTCCTAAGAAGGAATTAAAACGTTTTCTTGACCGATTGGTCAGTAAGTTAAATGTGCCCTATACCATTAATGGTATTGATTGTCGCTTATCTGCCAGTATTGGTCTAGCGATGTATCCCGACGATGCAGAGAGCATAGATGACTTGATGAAAAAAGCCGATGAAGCTATGTATAACGCTAAATCGAGTGGCAGAAATCAATACAAATTCTTCAATGAGCCGTCAGGGTTTACGCAATAAGTTAAGTTAAGTCTTCACTTTTATCTTGCGATAGTTTGCTGTATCTTAATTTTCGATGACGATTAAACATTTTCTCTATATGTTGATAACAATGATGCTGCTGCAGTCGACGATTGCGGTAGCTGATTTGCATCATGTGATATACGAAGATGTTGAATCACATAGTCTACTCAGTTCTGCTGTTGAACAATCAATAACACATGACCATTCAAATGTTGCTGATCATCAGTGTGGTCACAGTCACTGCGTTCATTTTGTGGCATTAAGTCACGACCACGATATTAATCTACCTCAATTTAGCGACCACTTTGAATTTCATTACAGGAAATATCCTATTTTAGGTATTTCTGTTCCCATGTTTCGCCCTCCAAAAGCCTAAGTTTTAAATTCAATTTGCACTCAAGTGTTCTGCACTTGAAAGAATAATTTAGATTTAGGACTACCCGTATGTTTACTAAATGCCTTACTTTAGTGATAAAGTATTTTTGTAATACAGCTAAGTTACTGTTTTTAAGTACTTTGTCTTATGCATCAGCCTCATATGCAGACGATTTATCCCTCGGTAATACACTGAGTTTATCTGAGGCCATTATAAAAACCACAACAAATAACCCTTCACTGAATGCATTTTCATATCAACATCAATTTCAAGCTGGTCAGCGTCAGCAGGCTGCATTAAATCCGGCACTTTCATTAGGCGTTGATTGAATCGCCACTAATTCTTTAGACACTAATCAGCCGCTTCGAAAATCGGTTCTCAAACTCTACCGGTGACAACTGATTATTGAAACCATGCCGCCGTTTGGTGTTGTAAAACATTTCAATGTAATCGAATACATCCTGTC
>LAZR01001609.1_pt1 | contig 14106 bp, 9 predicted proteins | sample 329461 | NCBI WGS metagenome assembly LAZR01 (sample SAMN03002196, study PRJNA259156) | marine sediment metagenome | biome: sea floor; feature: Hydrothermal impacted sediments; material: marine sediment; isolation source: Loki non-amplified sample from Loki's castle hydrothermal vent sediment ...
GCCAAAGCCCGCGCGCCTGGAAACAAGCGCAAAGTATAGCCACCCCTCAAGACCCAGCCCACAAACGGTTTATTCTTCCGATCGGCCGGCGACGCTGAAACCACATTTCAAAAATTGAACAGACGGGTGGCACCAAAATTTGGATAATAGTCGCGATACAAGTCTGTCGCAATTCAAGGCCGTCGCGCGTCAAATTCTACAAACCGGGTACCCTCGTAATGGAAATCAACGTCAATTATCTCGACAATCTCCGAATTGAAGCCAAGTTTGACGACTTTTCGGTGATTTCCGATCAACCCATACGCTACAAAGGCGACGGTTCGGCGCCAGGCCCGTTTGACTACTTTTTGGCATCCTCGGCGTTGTGTGCGGCTTATTTCGTCCGAGTTTACTGTTTGGCGCGTGATATCCCGACCGATAACATACGCTTGTCCCAGAACAACATTGTTGACCCCGAGAACCGCTATAACCAGATTTTCAAGATTCAGGTTGAGCTGCCAGAGGATCTGCCGGAGAAACATCGCCAAGGCATTCTGCGTTCGATTGACCGCTGTACGGTCAAGAAAGTTGTGCAAACCGGCCCGGAGTTCCAGATTGAAATCGTCGACAACCTGGTGGGAGACGCACAAGCCCTGTTGATGGCCAGGCCAGAGGGTGAGGCGAACACCTACATTGTGGGTAAAGACCTGCCGCTTGAGCAGACCATTGCCAACATGACCACTATGATTGCGGATCTGGGCATGAAGATCGAAATCGCGTCGTGGCGCAACATTGTGCCCCACGTTTGGTCACTGCACATTCGCGATGCAGCTTCGCCAATGTGCTTCACCAACGGCAAAGGCTCCACTAAAGAAAGCGCCCTGTGTTCTGCTTTGGGCGAATTTATTGAGCGACTGAACTGCAACTTCTTCTACAACGATCAGTTTTTTGGTGAGGAAATCGCCAACAGTGCGTTTGTTCACTGCCCAAAAGAGCGGTGGTTCAAGCCCGGGCCCAATGACGAGCTGCCGTCGGGTATTCTGGATGACCACTGCCTGCCTATCTACAACCCGGAGGATGAACTGGTTGGGTCCAACCTCATAGACACCAACTCCGGCAATGCAAAGCGCGGCATTTGCGCGTTGCCGTTTGTGCGCCATTCCGACGGCGAAGAGGTGTACTTCCCTTCCAACCTGATAGAGAACCTGTTTTTGAGCAATGGCATGAGTGCGGGCAACACTCTGTTTGAGGCGCAAGTGCAGTGCCTGTCAGAAATCTTTGAGCGTGCGGTCAAAAAACAGATCATTCAGGAGGAAATTACCCTTCCCGATGTACCTCTGCACGTGCTGGAAAAATACCCGAACATTCTTGAAGGCATTCAAGCGCTGGAAACACAGGGTTATCCGGTGCTGGTTAAAGACGCCTCTCTCGGCGGCCAGTTTCCGGTCGCCTGCGTAGCGCTGATGAACCCGAAAACCGGTGGCTTTTTTGCCTCTTTCGGCGCCCATCCTACGCTGGAAGTAGCACTGGAGCGCAGCCTTACCGAGCTAATGCAGGGCCGCAGCTTTGAAGGTCTGAACGATTTTCCACCGCCAACCTTTAACAGCCTCGCGATCACCGAGCCTAATAACTACGTGGAACACTTTATTGATTCCAGCGGCGTCGTTTCCTGGCGTTTCTTCAGTGCCAAGCCTGACTGCGAGTTTAACGAATGGGACTTCTCAGGCACCAACGAAGAAGAAGCGGCTTGCCTGTTTAACATCCTCAAAGATATGGGCAAAGAAGTTTATACCGCGGTGTACGACGATCTGGGTGCCCCGGTGTGCCGCATACTGGTACCCGGTTATTCCGAGGTGTACCAAGTGGAAGACCTTATTTGGGATAACACGAATCGGGCCCTCGACTACCGTGAAGACATCCTCAACCTTCACGCCCTGAGTGATGAACAGTTGGCTGCGCTGGCTGAGCGCCTTGAAGACAGCCAGATCGATGACTACACGGACATTATTACGCTGATCGGCATTGAATTTGATGAAAATACGGTCTGGGGGCAGCTCACCGTTCTTGAGTTAAAGCTGTTGATCAACCTTGCCCTGCAACAGCACGAGGAAGCCCTTGAACGGGCAGAATCCTTTATGCAGTTCAATGACAACACCGTTGAACGCGGGCTGTTTTATCAGGCAGTAAGTGCGGTGTTGGAAATTACCCTTGATGACGAACTTCAACTGGGCGACTACCTGGTTAATCTGCAGCGCATGTTCGGTGTTCAAACCATGGATGCTGTTGTGGGTTCGGTGAACGGCAGTGTGCGTTTTTACGGCCTTACCCCGACCAATATGCAACTGGAAGGTCTGGAAAAACACCTGCGTCTGATTGAAAGCTACAAGAAGCTGCACGCAGCGCGTGCTGCCAGGGCTTGAAAAACAACGGGTGATAACACGCAGGAAGACGCCGTCGTGTGGTTCGCAATTTTCGGCAGCAACGTCAATATTGACGAAAAAGGCGCTGGCGCCAGCGAGTTTTCCACAGAAAAATGTGAAAGACTGCTGGGCTATAAACCCGTGTTCAGTTTTGAGCAAGCCATGCAGGAACTGGCGGCCGAGTTCGGCCACTCATCCCAGCCATCTACAAAGAGCCCGACATCATGACATCCTGGAAACATGGCGCTCCCCGAGTTGCCTTCATCAGCGGCGGGGGCAGTGGTATTGGGCTGTGCCTCGTCAAATCACTGATCCGCGAAGGCGCGAACCTTGCGATTTTTGACCTGCGCATGGCCCCTTCCGTAACCACCGAGCTACAGAGCAACGCGGGGCCGGGCCAGAAAGTTGCCTTCTACGCGGCGGACGTTACGGATCCTATCGCTCTGGAAGCAGCAATGGACAAAGCCACCAGCGACATGGGCCCACCGGATTTGGCAATTAATTCCGCAGGCATGATGCGCAACGGCGAGTTTACCTCCCTGCCCTATGAAACCTTCGAACAGGTTGTGCGCGTGAACCTTCTGGGCAGCCGAAACTTTGCGGCCGGAGCGCTGAAGCACATGCACAGTGGCGGTCATCTGGTGCTGATTGCCTCATTGGCCGGGCTGGCTGGCAGCTACACCCAGTCAGCCTATGCGGCGTCGAAGTTCGGCGTGGTGGGCCTGGCCGAAGTGCTCCGGGTTGAGCAAAAACTCAAAGGCATTGATGTCTCGGTGGTGTGCCCCGGTGAAATTTCCACGCCGCTGCTGGACTACGAGCGCGCCCACGGAAGCAGGGTTACCGAAACCGTCAATGGGCTCGCAGGGGTTCTGCCGGTCGATGAGGCCGTTGCCGGCATACTCAAAGGCATCAGAAAGCGGGAATACATGATCACCCCCGGCTTCAGGGCGAAGATGACGCGGTTTCTGGCCCGTAAGGCGACCAAGCTTATGCACTGGATCGTCGATCAGACAGTTGCCAAGGCCCTCGCGAAAGAAAAACGACAGGGTTGACCCGCCGGAGCGGGCTCCAGAAACCATGTCCTCGAGTCGCTGCCGATTCAAACATGATCTGCCTCCTTATTGCCTGCCTGACTGGTTCGAATCAGTGTCGGCCGACCCGTATCAAGAGCTTTGATCAGCTGTGACTGTTTTTCGTGAATGGCTTCTGCCGCCTGTTCACGCACAGGGCCATAACCCCGAGTCTCGCTGCTCAGTTCCGCCAACTGCAGGAAAGTATCGTAGTTGCTGGCATCCAGCTCACTGACAATCCGTTTCACCAGTTGCTGGTAGTCTTTCAGTTGGGCCCGGTCCATTTTCCGGTCGGCGGAATAGCTGAACGGATCGACAGGCGTGCCACGCAGCACCCGGAATTTAGCCAACAGTTTGAACGCACGGAACATCCAGGGGCCGAACTTGCGCTTTTTGGGCCGGCCCTGGGCGTCCACGCCCCGGTTCATGATCGGCGGAGCCAGATGGAAGTGAACCTTGAAATCGCCCTCAAAGGTGTTGTTCACCTCCTTCATGAAGTCGGTTTCGGCGAACAGGCGTGCCACTTCGTATTCATCCTTGAACGCCATAAACCGGTACAGTTGTTGGGCCACGGCGCGAGTCAGCAATTGATTGGTCTCGCCCAGCGTGTCCTCTGCCTCACGCACCTGTTTTACCAGCGCGGTGTAGCGATCGGCCCAGCGACGGTTCTGATAATTCACCAAATGCTTGTGGCGGATAGTAATCAGCTCGTCCAGGCCCGGCTCCGGTTTCACTTCCTCTACCCGCGCTTCGCCGGTGTTCAACAAATCGATGATAACTTTCACGTCTGTCGCGGCCACGCGACCCCAACCGAAGGCTTCTTTGTTGCGCTCAACCGCCACGCCATTCAGCTCAATGGCTTTCATTAGTGCGGCTTGGGACAAAGGCAACAGCCCACGTTGCCAGGCAAAGCCCAGCATCATCACGTTGGAAAACACCGTGTCACCCAGCAGCTTCTCCGCAATGCCATTGGCGTCCAGCCGTGCGAAATTATCACCGCCAACGGCATCACGAATCAGATCCAGACGCTTTTCTGACTGCATGTCCGCGTCCCGGAACAGCACGTAATCCCCGGTGGGCAGCTCCGCTTCGTTGGCGACCACGCGGGTATAATCCGGCCGTAAAACGCTCAGCGCTTTCTGGGAGGACGCAACCACCAGGTCACAGGCGATGACTGCATCGGCCTGGCCGCTGCTGATACGAACCTGGTGCAGCTTGTCCGGAGACGGCGCCATGCGTACGTAGCTCAGCACCGTACCGCCCTTCTGGGCAAAGCCGGTAAAATCCAGCACCGACGTGCCCTTGGCTTCAAGATGCGCGGCCATGGTGATGAGCTGGCCTACCGTTACAACGCCTGTGCCACCCACACCACCGACTAACACATCGTAGGAGCCCGCCAGTTCCGGCAGCACCGGTTCCGGAATATCCCTGAGCTTGCCCGTAAGCACAGAACCCGTATCCATGCCGCGGGATTTGCGCAGCTGGCCGCCTTCGATGGTCACAAAACTCGGGCAAAAACCGTTAACGCAAGAGTAATCCTTGTTGCAGGAAGACTGATCGATTTTGCGTTTCCGGCCCAGTTCCGTCTGGCGCGGCACCACAGAAAGGCAGTTCGACTGCACAGAGCAGTCGCCACAACCTTCACACACATGATGATTGATAAACGCCCGCTTGGCGGGATCCGGGTACAGGTTACGCTTGCGCCGGCGGCGCTTCTCCGCAGCACAGGTCTGGTCGTATATCAGAATGGTACAGCCGGGAATATCACGCAACTCCCGTTGAACCTTATCCAGCTCCGTGCGGTCGTGGAATGTTACGTCGCTCGGGAACAGCTGTTTACGGTCATCGTACTTTTCCGGTTCATCACTGAGCACCACAACCCGACGCACGCCTTCAGCGGCAACCTGCTGCGCAATCATGGGTACAGTGATCTGACCATCCACAGGCTGGCCGCCGGTCATTGCCACCGCGTCATTGAACAGAATCTTGTAAGTAATGTTGATGCCGGCCGCAACGGCCTGGCGAATGGCCATGGATCCGGAATGGAAATACGTGCCTTCGCCCAGGTTCTGGAACACATGGGGGTTGCCGATGTACCGACTCTTACCAATCCAGTTAACCCCTTCGCCCCCCATCTGGATCAGCGACTCTGTATTGCGGCCCATCCAGGACGCCATAAAGTGGCAACCAATGCCGGCCAGCGCCTTACTGCCCTCAGGCACTTTCGTAGAGGTGTTGTGTGGGCAGCCGGAACAGAAATACGGCAGGCGCTTTACGCCCCCCGGGTCCTGAGCATTGCTCATACTGTTGATGGCCATCAGGCGTTCGTTGTAATCCTCGCCGAAAAAACGACTAAGGCGGGCGGCCAGAAAACCGGCGACCAGTTTGGGGCTCAATTCACCGACATAAGGAATCAGGGGACGACCCAGCTCATCCTGCTTGCCGGTAATCAGAACCTCGCCAGGGCGGTCCGGCTCCGACATAGCCTCCTTGATCTGGCTCTCGATAATGCCCCGCTTCTCTTCAATAACCAGCACTTCTTCCTTACTGTGAACAAAGTTGAGAATGCCCCGCCGCTCAATCGGCCAGACCAGACCCACCTTGTAGATATCCAACCCCATTTCACGAGTTCGGTTCTCATCAATGCCCAGCAGATCCAGCGCTTCCAAAAGGTCGAGGTGCCCTTTGCCGGTGGTAACAATGCCAAATCGCGCCTGGTGGTTATCAAACAGACAGCGGTCGATCGGATTCGCTCGGGCAAATGCCTGCACGGCCGCAAGCTTGTGTTCAATACGGGTTTCCAGCTGGGGCCCCGGCAAATCGGGCCAGCGATAGTGAAGACCGGTTTCCGGGGGCGTAAAGTCATCGGGGGTTACAAAATCCGGCAGTGGAGGCAACTCAACCGACGCGGCACTTTCCACGGTTTCGGACACCGCTTTGAAACCTACCCAGCAACCGCTGTAACGGGAGAGTGCGATGCCCCACAGACCAAATTCGAGATATTCCGCAATGTTGGCCGGGTTGATCGTGGGCATAAAAAAGCTCATGAATGCCACATCAGACTGGTGCGGCATGGACGACGACACGCAGCCGTGGTCATCACCCGCAATAACCAGCACGCCGCCATGTGGCGAACTGCCATAAGTGGTGCCGTGCTTCAGTGCATCCCCGGCGCGATCAACGCCCGGCCCCTTGCCGTACCAGAGGCCAAATACACCATCTACCTGCCGGTCAGCGTCGGTTTCTACCTGTTGGGTGCCCAGCATGATGGTGGCCGCCAGATCCTCGTTAATGGCCGGTATAAAATCGATGCGGTTTTCATCGAGGTGTTTTTGAGCCTGCCACAGCGCCTGGTCGTAAGCCCCCAAGGGCGAACCCCGATAGCCGCTTACCATACCGGCCGTGTTGAGCCCGAGCTTGCGATCCAGCGCGGCTTGCATCAACGGTATGCGCACCAGCGCCTGGGTTCCGGTGAGGAATACCCGGCCTGAATCCCGCAAATAACGGTCTTCAAGTGTGTAGTTATCGAGCTGCTGGTTGCCGGTCTCGACGCTGTTGCCTTGAGCCGTAGCGGTTTGAGTGATGTCGGTGGACATGGAGCCCTCCTGATTGTCGATTTTATGACCAAAATTCTAGAGGGAAGTTCACAAAAGGTGCTTGCTTATTAAACGACAATTTATTGAATTTGCGAAAGAACATTCGATCGTTAACAATAAAACGCAATATACTTCGATAAAATTCAGGCGTTACTAAATGAAACAGCTAGATCTCGACAAGCTGGACCAACGTATTCTTTCGATACTGCAACAGGATGGGCGCATCAGTAACCAGCACCTGGCAGAGCAGGTCGGGCTTTCACCGGCGGCCTGTTGGCGACGGGTAAGAGCACTTGAAGACGCAAGCGTCATCACAGGTTACAGCGCCCAACTCGCCCCCGAGCGTGTCGGCCAGGGGTTGTGTGTACTGGTCAACTTGTCTCTGCAGCGGCACACCATAGACAGCACCGCCCAGATCGAACAGCAGGTGAGTAGTTACCCCGAGGTGCTGCAGTGTTTCGCGGTAACCGGCAACGCTGATTTTGTATTGCGGGTGGTTGTGCCGGATATGAGCAGCTATGACCGTTTCCTGAACGAAAAGATATTCACTCTTCAGGGCATCGCGCAAGTTCATTCCAACTTCGCACTGCGGGAGATCAAAAATACTCAGGCAATACCGATAGGAAGCGCCAAATAATTATGCGCTTACCTTAGAGCGTCGGGCCCGGAAGTTCGGTGCCGGCCGTGCAACCGCATCAGCAACATGGCCACCAGGGCGACAAACACACCTGAAAGCCCAAATGACAAACTGAAACCCCCCATACCCAAGACGGCACCGAACAACAGCGGCGCCACAAAGTGAACGGCACGGTTGGCCATAAGGCGCATACCCAGAGCTCCGGATCTTTGTTCACGCTGCACACTTTCTGCCAAAACGACCATCGACAGGGGTTGCGTGAGGCCTCCGCCAAGGCCCACCAGAATTGACAAGAGCGCGATAACCGGCGCATTACCCGAAAATCCCATACACGCCAGGCCTAAAGACATAGCACTCAGCGCCAACAGAGTTGCCTTCTCACGCCCGCCAACGGCGCCAATAATCCGTGGAATGAACGGCCGTATGACCATGGAAACGGCCGACCGTAGGCTGACCAGAACGCCAATCATCACCGCGCTCATTTCCAGGCTATCGAGATAAACAGGCAGATAGCTGCCGTGTATGCCCAATGCAAACATACCCGCGACCGTAATCGCGATAGACACCTGAACGCCCGTATTACGGTGTATCAGTGAAGCCTGGGCGCGGAACCCTGTCTGCTTGCCGGTCACTGACATGCCTCGGGCCGCATCGCCAGTCAGCGCGAGGCCGAAAAGCCCACCCAGCAAAGCAATGCCCGCCATAACCAGAAACAGGTTGCCAACGCCACCTGCCCAATGAATCCACCCACCCGCCAGCAGAGGCCCAATGACTTGCCCACCCGACAGCCAGGTGGCATACCAACCAAAATAGCTTTCCAGTTTAGGGCCGGTCGCCAGCGAAGAGATAATCGTCTGGGCCGACAGCACCATCTGAAGCTGCGCCAATCCGACGAACAACTGGCCGCCAATGAGCCCGTAATAGCCGGGCAGAAACTGCATCAGCAGCAAGCCCAGAGTCATAAAAAGCGCGCCGGCCACCAGCGGAATTCGGCCTCCGTGGCGCGCCACCACGCCACCCAAAGGAATGGCCAGCAAAAAAGGCAGCAAGTACTGAGAGCTTAGAATAACCCCCAGCATCAGGGGCGAAGCACCGAGCTCAAGGCCATAAACCGGTACGGTAACCAGCAGCATTGAGTAGACAACAAAGCAGAATGTGAGCGATACACACACCGCCACGAAGTTCTGGCCGGGCTCATCCGCCGGCCGTTTCTGAAAGGTTTGCTGTGTTGGCTTTTTAATAGGTCACCGGGTGGCTGCGAGGAGTCCGTCAGCCGACAGTTTATTACGTTTGCATCAGCATTTCAGGCGATCTCACTCCGCTTTATAGAGGCCACCACGGAGCCTGCAACCACCAGCAATGCCGCAAGCGGTAACCGCCAGTCCGGAGCCGCAACACCGGCGATTACCAGAAAGGCCGCCGCCAATACCGGAACGCCATAGGCAAGGCTTCCCACCAGCGCGGCAGGCCCGTTACGAAGCGCCAGATCCCACGCTACCATGGCAAGTCCATAAGGCCCGACGCCAAGGGCAACGCCGGCGACAAGCGCAAGGCCGGACGGCAATCCGAAAGCGCCACCGGACAGAACATCGGCGAACGCCGCGCCGACAGCCGCCAGCAAAAACAGGCCGGGCATAACGGGTGCAATCGCAATGGGTGCCGCCTGGCAAATCCATGAATACACCGCCCAGCAGCAGCCAGCCATCAGGGCCAACGCGTACCCGGTCAGATAGTGCGAAAACCCCGCACTCCCCGCGTCCGGCGAAAGCAGCACCGCGGCGCCTGAGAACGCAATGAGTGCGCCGCACAGAACAGGAAGCGGAATTCTGCGATGAAAAAGCCACTGACTGATAACAATAAACATCACCGGCCAGGTGTAGGTGATCAATGCCGCTTCCGCGGTCGGAGCCATACCAACACCCGTCAGATAACCGCCAATGGCTCCGAGTATTAAAGCCGGTACCAAACCATAGATCGCCAACTTCCATTTCAGCGAGATCGGCACATGCACCACTTGATCGCCGCGCCCACGCCGTTTGCGAATGCTCATCGGCAACGCCGCTAAGGCACCACTGAGCAGAGCAATAGTGGTGAGCTGGAACGGAGGCACCGAACTGGCGATATCAACCAGTAAGGGCGCCCCGGCCCAGAGCACAACGGCAAAAAGTGCGGCAATAACACTGACATAAAGAGGGCGGGAAGAATGTGTGGTCGTACGCACCGTCGTGACTCCTGTTACTGTAACTGTTGCTATGAATGGGTTGGAAAGAGGTGGATTGAATTCGACAGTGACAGGCTAGCCCTTTATTATTCATCACAACATCAATGGTTTTTGATATGTTTCATCAATAAGGTTGATACTTTGAGAACGCGGGTTCTGGATTTGAACATGCTCCTCACGCTGGTGACCATTGCGGACACAGGCACTGTCACCGCCGCAGCGGAGCGCCTGGCCTACACCCAGTCGACCGTGAGCATGCAACTGAATCGTCTGGAGACGGCGCTTGGCGTGTCACTTCACGAAAAGCATGGGCGCCGCATCCGATTCACTGCGGAGGGACAGAAGCTGGTGGGGTATGCCCGAAAGATGCTGGAACTTAACAATCAAGCCGTTGATGACGTGCAGCAGCGCCAGATCTCCGGATACCTGAATCTTGGCATTCCCGAGGACTATGCGTTTTTGTTGACCTCGGTACTGTCTCACTTCAACCGGCAGTTTCCGGCGGTGCAGCTCCAGGTTACCTGCAGATCAAGCGTTGAGTTGTTGAAGCAGGTTCAGAGCGGAAACATGGACCTGGCCGTGGTTACCCGTCAGTCCCGGTCCCCGGGCGGAGAGGTCATCCGGCGGGAGCCACTGTTGTGGGCGGTCGGTGCCGACGCCCAACCATCGCTCACCGATCCGATACCGCTGGCTTTGTACTCCCCCGGCGCCGACGTATTCCGGGAAGTTGCCGAGCAGGCATTGGCAAACGCGGGGCGAGATTGGCGAATGGCCTATTCCAGCCAGTCGATGACCGGTCTCATGCCGGTCGTCGCAGCCGGGTTGGCCGTGGCGGTCATCACACGCAATATGCTCACGCCGCAGTTGCGAGTGCTGGACGAGCGCAGCGGAATGCCCGCGTTGCAATCCGTCGAGATCGCATTGCACCGGCCATCCGGAAGGCCTTCAGAGCCCGCGAAGCAATTAGCTGTGCTGATTCGTAGCCATCTGTCCACGGCCGATTAGGCTTCGTCACAGACGCAGGCATAGAGAAAAAGATGTGGGGGCACACGTGCCCCACCCTATCCTCATTAGTTGCGATTAATTGTCAAGCGGATCTCGGACTCCAGGTTGTCCTGCACCGCTTGGGCAGTCAGGTGTTCATCTTTGCATTTCCAATCACGGAATAGCTCAAGCTGATCATCATAGTGAGCCGTTTTCGCGCCATCGGGAGCGACGAAGCCACTTTGCCCAGGAGGCGCTACCGTGCACATGGCCACATCACCATCGCCACTGAAGCTAACCTGGTGATTCTGTGTTCCACGGTTCATGTAAGTCGGTAGTTCCAACTGTTCAGAACTGTTTGCCTGGGGAACACCAAGAAAATTCTTGGTGTTGAATCGGTGAACGGCAGCAACTGTTAACCAGTCATTCCGATCCGGACCAAACTCTGTTTCCAACTCGTTGACAGCCTGAGCCAGAGACTCTCTCACAATCGCCAACTTTTCTTCGCGTGTCGCGCCGTTGAAGAAGTCGAACGTTTGATCTACACCCGCGCCTTCACCCAGGAAAGCGTTATAGAGATACTTCGAGCTTTGACCAGGGCCAGTACTTCCGCCCGCAGTCACAACCGGATATCCCGCTGAAGCAGAGTAGACACTTGCCGGTATGTCATCCTTAAGTACGGCGTCATACATGATAGGAAGCCACTTTCGGAATATAGTTACGGCCACTTCGTTATAAAACCCATCCCCATCACTATTGGTATTCAACATAGACCACTGCGAAAGCCGCATCGCTGCCTCATGCACGGGGTCAGTTGAAGCTAAGTTGTCAACGGAATCGACGATGTACGGAATAAAATACCGGGCATTTGTATCGGACAGTGCAGCTAGTCGATTAAGATCCCGGACTTCCTCAGGTGATAAAACGGGCTTGGCTTCAATTCGCTCTTTAAATTCGTTAACCCGGTCAACAACGGACCAGTTAGCGCCATCACCCAACGCAACGATTCCGGGAGCAGACTGGTTATTCCAGTTAGTCACGTAGCCTTGTTCTGGATTGTATACTTTTGGAACCTCACTGAAGGGTCTGAAACCCTGCCACTCCATGCTTCCATCACCTACAGCCGGAAGGCGGATGTCCTGGCTCGGAGGTCTGATGGGCAAGTAGCCCGGCGACACGTATCCGATGTTTCCGGATGCATCTGCGTAATACCAGTTGATGGTTGTTGCCACCTGCTCGGCCTGCTCCAACCACTCGTCCCAGTTTTGGGCTTTCATAGAGTGGATCCAGCCCATCAGTGACTGAATTTCATAACCACTCCAGCTCCGCTTGAACGCATAGGCAGAATTGTTCGCAACGTCGAAGCTTGTAACAACGCCGTGAACGCTTGAGTAGATGTCGAGCACCTCTTCTTCAAAACCGTCTTCGGTTTTAACGCGAATGACTTCTCTACGCTTGTCCATCTCACGGTATTCACCGTCAAAAGAGTACTCGTACTGATTGCCTGGATTCAACTTGAGTTGGTAATAATCGTTGACGTCGAGCGGGCCCGCGGTAGCGCCCCATGAGATTTGGTTATTGGTACCAAATAAAACGACAGGCAAAGCAAAGGGGGTATTCCCCGTAACGTCATAGCCCGCGCCATGGAGGCCAATACTGTAGGTGTAGGCCGGATTAAACCAACCGAACTGTGGACCATTGTTGAGGATCGTGGACCCATCTGATGTTCTATTCGGACCGACAATCCAAAGATTACTGGCAACAGGCCTGTCCTCGAGCTTGACAATGCCTTTAAATGCCGCTTCCTGAACGCTGTGCGCGGTTAGAATTGAGGCGGAAACAGGTGCAAAACGATCATGAATGCTTACAACTTTTGCAGGCTCACCATCAATTTTGGCGTGCTGCCCGTCGGGAGATGCACTCTGCGTCTCACCCACGCTTACAAAACTGTTAACCCCAAGCTGCCGCGGGACTGTCGTAGGAGCAAGAGTGTCTTCAATCCAGCGAAGTTGATCAAACATGGCGAGACCGTCCGCCTCCCCCAGTTCGTCCTGGAGGTTCTGCAAATCAGACAGATTGCGGATTTCACTGGAACTATTAGAGTAGCGACCAGCCATAGTGCCCACATATAACATCGCCACATCGAACCCTGTCCAAGACTTTGGGGCAAACCCAAAATCACTAAACTGCTTAGGCAACAGACTCTCTGGTTTGGCGAGTACTTCCTCAATGCGCTTGTTGAAACCATCTGCGTACCCTTCAAATATATCCCTGTCCTCCTTAGGCAGGGCCGCAATCTGCTCCTGAATTGAATCCGGGCTGAAGCCACTTCGAGAGGATCGATCCAGTGGAAGATAATCTGAGCCCAACACCTCAGATACGGTTCCCAATACAGATCGCCGAATCATTTCCATTTGGAAAAGACGATCTTCTGCCAGAGCATAGCCATAGCCGTAATAAAGATCGTAGGTGTTCTCAGCGTAGACATGGGGGACGCCATAGCTATCTCGCTTGATGGTTACTGAAGACGTTCCCTCTTGACCTTTATCGTTTGAGTTGTTGCTGTCGTTACAACCACTAAGTGCGACAGATGCTGCAATCAATGCTGCAAGCAAAAAAGCTTTATTGCGTTTTATGTTTATAGATGACATTCGTCGGATCCTTCTTGGCTTTGTATTTTTATCTGAAGCATCGCAATTCTCAGACATCTAGCTTTATAGCTCCTGAATTTTAGATACGCAAATTGACATTTATTTACAAATTGTGTGTCATATTAATATTATCAACATCAACACCATGAGATTTTTTTTGATTTTTATAGCGCTTTTTAAGCCAACAAAGTCAGTTAAAACGTACTTCTTTTTTTTCAACTATCTGCTTCTTTTACAATTGCTTGAGATACTTCTGGCCTGTTCCGTTAAACAATTACGACAATCTCAAATCTTATATAATTTTTATAAATAACGTTATGACTTTTAGATATATATACATAGATATATAAATATTAAAACCCAATTGTTTTGCATAACAGGCAGATATGAATGTGCGTCTGAGCTATCTGACGACATCAAGGGCTTTGTCGAGATCGGGCTCTATACCATCACGGATATGAGCATACCTAAGGAAACGCTGATCAATTAACGAGAGACGACAACTAATCGCAAGCCAACGGAGTTCGGCCTGAGAGCTAATTTATTTT